>NHCFR05603__coassemble_200_pt1 | contig 84503 bp, 69 predicted proteins | sample NHCFR05603__metabat2_high_PE_050 | metagenome-assembled genome bin NHCFR05603 | reverse complement strand
AGTAGTCGGCCTCCTTGTAGATGCCGGTGCCGTAGCCCAGGTCCTTCAGCTTCTGGCCCACCATCACCTTGGTGGCCAGGTCAATGATGGGCACACCAGTGACCTTGGAGATATAGGGGATGGTACGGGAGGAACGGGGGTTGACCTCGATGACGTACACATCGTCATTGTAGATGATGAACTGGATGTTGATCAGGCCGATGACGCCCAGGGCCTTGGCCAGATCACGGGTATAGCGCAGGATGGTCTCCTTGTGCTTGTCCTCCACGTGGATGGTGGGATAGACGGAGATGGAGTCGCCGGAGTGGACGCCAGCCCGCTCGATGTGCTCCATGATGCCGGGGATGAGGATATCCTCGCCGTCAAACACGCCGTCCACCTCAACCTCACGGCCCATGAGGTACTTGTCGATGAGGATGGGGTGCTCCTGGACGGTGCGGTTGATGATGCGCATGAAATCGGTGATGTTGCGGTCGTTATAGGCAATTTCCATGCCCTGGCCGCCCAGCACGTAGGAGGGGCGCACCAGCACGGGATAGCCGATCTCATTGGCGGCCTGGAGGGCCTCCTCGGTGGTGAACACCGTGCGGCCCTTGGCGCGGGGAATGCGGCACTGGTTGAGAATCTCATCGAAGCGCTCACGGTCCTCGGCGGCGTCCACGCCGTCGGAGGAGGTGCCCAGGATGGGCACACCCATGTCGGTGAGGGCCTTGGCCAGCTTGATGGCGGTCTGGCCGCCGAACTGCACCACAGCGCCGTCGGGCTTCTCCTGCTCCACGATGTTCTGCACGTCCTCGGCAGTCAGAGGCTCGAAGTACAGCTTGTCGGCCACGTCGAAGTCGGTGGAGACGGTCTCGGGGTTGTTGTTGACGATGATGGTCTCATAGCCCAGTCGCTTCAGAGACCACACGGAGTGGACGGAGCAGTAGTCGAACTCGATGCCCTGGCCGATGCGGATGGGACCGGAGCCCAGCACCAGCACCTTCTTGCGGTCGTGCTCGCCGCCGTCGGCCTCGTTCTCTCCGTCGTAGGTGCAGTAGTAGTAGGGGGTCTCTGCGTCGAACTCGGCGGCGCAGGTGTCCACCATCTTGAAGGAGGGCACGATGCCGTACTTCTCCCGCAGAGCCTTGACGTCCTTCTGCTCCATGCCGCAGAGGTTGCCGATATAGCTATCGGCAAAGCACATCTCCTTGGCCTCCTTCAGAGTGTCCACATCGGGCACGCCACGGCAGGCCTTGAGGCGCTCTTCCATGTCGATGATGCGCTTGAAGCCGTCCAGGAACCACATGTCCATCTTGGTGATCTGGTTGATCTTGTGGGGGGACACGCCACGGCGCAGAGCCTCCGCCACCACGAACAGACGCTCGTCGGTGACCTGGGCCAGCAGGTCCTCCACCTCGTCGGTGTACAGGTCGTCCAGCTTGTCCAGCTTCAGAGCCCGCACGTTGAGCTCCAGGGAGCGGATGGCCTTCATGAGAGCGCCCTCGAAGGAGTTGGCAATGGCCATGACCTCGCCGGTGGCCTTCATCTGGGTGCCCAGAGTACGGCTGGCGGTGGTGAACTTATCAAAGGGCAGGCGGGGAATCTTCAGCACGCAGTAGTCCAGGGTGGGCTCGAAGCAAGCCGTGGTCTTGCCAGTGACGGCGTTGGGAATCTCGTCCAGGGTATAGCCCAGAGCCACCTTGGCAGCCACCTTGGCGATGGGATAGCCGGTGGCCTTGGAGGCCAGAGCGGAGGAACGGGACACACGGGGGTTGACCTCGATAACGGCGTACTCAAAGCTGTCGGGATTCAGAGCGAACTGGCAGTTACAGCCGCCCTCGATCTCCAGGGCAGAGATGATGTCCAGAGCGGCGGTACGCAGCATCTGGAACTCCTCATTGGCCAGGGTCTGGGTGGGAGCCACCACGATGGAGTCGCCGGTGTGCACGCCCACGGGGTCGATGTTCTCCATGGAACACACGGTGATGACGTTGCCAGCGGAGTCACGGAGCACCTCGAACTCCACTTCCTTCCAACCGGCAATGCAGCGCTCGATCAGAACCTGGTTGACACGGCTGAGGTTGATGCCGCGGTCGGCGATCTCCCGCAGGGAGGGCTCGTCGTAGGCAATGCCGCCGCCGGTGCCGCCCAGGGTGTAGGCGGGACGGACGATGACAGGGTAGCCGATGGTGTTGGCGAAGGACACGGCGTCCTCCACGCTCTCCACCACCTCGGAGGTGACGCAGGGCTGGCCGATCTCCTCCATGCAGTCCTTGAAGCCCTGGCGGTCCTCGGCCTTGCGGATGGACTCAGGGGAAGTACCCAGCAGCTTCACGCCGTACTTGGCCAGGGTGCCATTCTCGTGGAGGGCCATGGCCAGGTTCAGGCCGGTCTGGCCGCCCAGAGTGGGCAGGATGGAGTCAGGACGCTCCTTCTCGATGACCTGGGTGACGGTGGGGATGTTCAGGGGCTCGATATACACATGATCGGCAATGTCCTTGTCGGTCATGATGGTGGCGGGGTTGGAGTTGACCAGTACAACCTCCAGGCCCTCCTCTTTCAGAGCACGGCAGGCCTGGGTGCCGGCGTAGTCGAACTCAGCGGCCTGGCCGATGACGATGGGGCCGGAGCCCAGCACCAGCACCTTCTTGATTTCGGGATTCTTAGGCATTACTTGTCACCTCCCATGGATGCGATGAAACGGTCGAACAGATACTCGGTATCCCGGGGACCGGCGTTGGCCTCGGGGTGGAACTGGGTGGTAAAGCAGTTGGGGCGCTTGTAGCGCAGACCCTCCACCGTGTTGTCGTTGACGTTGATGTGGCTGATCTCGGCCACCTCGGGGTGGACAGAGTCGGCCAGCACCATGTAGCCGTGGTTCTGGCTGGTGATGAACACCCGGCCCTCGGCAATGTCCCGCACGGGGTGGTTGCCGCCACGGTGGCCGTAGTCCAGCCGCCCGGTGCGGGCGCCGGTGGCCAGCGCCAGCATCTGGTGGCCCAGGCACACGCCGAACATGGGGATGTCGCTGTCATAGAGCTTCTTGAGCTGGGCAATGCACTCCACGTTCTCGGCGGGGTCGCCAGGGCCGTTGGAGAGCATCACGCCGTCAAAGCCGCCCTCCAGCACCGTCTCAGCGGGGGTAGAGGCGGGGAATGCGGTGACCTCGCAGCCACGGCGGCACAGGCAGTCAATCATGTTCTGCTTGACGCCGTAGTCCATCATGGCCACCCGGTACTTCTGCTCACCCACAGCGGGGAACACCTCAGGCTCCTTGCGGGTAACCCGCTCCACGGTGCCCTCTACCTTATAGGCGCGGAGCTTGTCCAAAATCTCCGCCACATTAAAATGCTCCGCACAGGTGATCATGCCATTCATGCTTCCCTGATTGCGGAGGATCTTGGTCAGGGCACGGGTGTCTACCCCTTCAATTCCTGTGATGTTGTTGTCTTTCAAAAAGTCATTCAGTTCGCCCTCGCAGCGGAAGTTGCTGCCCCGGGGGGACAGATGACGAACCACAAATGCCTCCACCCAAGGACGGGAGGACTCGTTATCCCAATGGTTCACTCCATAGTTGCCGATGAGGGGATAGGACATGACCACGCCCTGCCCCGCATAGGAGGGGTCGGTCAAAATTTCCTGATACCCGGTCATGGAGGTGTTAAATACCATCTCGCACACCCGATCTGCGGTGGCTCCGATGGATCGACCTTGGAACATAGCACCATTGGCCAGAATCAAAGTTGCCTTCAACATATATCCCACCTTTACTTATACTCGGTTCATTTTATCGCAAAACCATCCAAAATACAAGAAATTCTCGCAGGCTTTTTCATGTCATTTTTAAAATCGGAATTATGGACAAACGCCAGGGATATTCCCCTAGATTCAAGGGCAAAATGTTCAATAAACCATATTTTGCCGGAGGTGTTCCCATGTTTGTGGTACTCATTCGCACGTTGGTGCTCTACATTCTCCTGGTGGCGGGTATTCGTCTGCTGGGCAAGCGGCAGTTGGGGGAGCTGGAGCCCAGCGAGCTGACCCTGGCCCTCATCATCGCCGACCTGGCCAGCGTCCCCATGCAGGACAACGGCATTCCCCTGCTCACTGGGGTCATTCCCATTGCGGTGCTGCTGGCCATCGCCTCCATCCTCTCCATTCTCTCCACCAAGTCCATCCGGTTCCGCACCCTCCTGGGCGGACGCCCCAGCGTGGTGGTGCGCCAAGGGAAGGTGGTGGAGGGGGCCCTGCGGGCCAATCGCCTGACCCTGGACGAGCTTCTGGAGGAACTGCGCATTCTGGGCCACCCCTACCTGGAGGAAATCCACACCGCCGTGCTGGAGACCAACGGCCAGCTGTCCGTCCTCCCCTACGCCGCCCTCCAGCCCGCCACCGCCCGGCAGGTGGGGAAAGACCCGGAAGAGCCCGGTCTGCCCCTAGTGGTCATCAGCGACGGGCGGCTGCTCTCCCAAGACCTGAGGGGGCGAGGGTACGGGGACCAGTGGCTCCAGCAGAAGCTGAAATCTCACGGTCTCACCTCCCACAAACAGGTGTTTCTCATGACGGTGGACGATCTGGGCCACACCTATTGTGTCCCCAAGGAGGGCAGACAATGAAGCGACTGTTCTGTTCGGTGGTCCTTCTGGCCGCCTTAGTGGCCGGGTGCTCCCTCCACGTGTGGTACCTCTCCCATGAGACCCAGGCCCTCTCTGTGCAGCTGGAACAGGCCGGTGAGGCGGTACAGCAGGGGGATTGGGAGAAAGCCTACACCCTCACCCAAACGGCCTGGGAAACCTGGGAGGACCAGATGTTCTACCTCCACACCACCCTACACCACGACGACATCGACGGGGTGAGTACCGCCTTCCAGGAAGCGTTGGCCATTTTGGAGCAGCGGGAACAGCCGGGGGAATATGCCGCAGCCAACGCTCGCATCCTCTATCAGCTGGAGCTGCTGGTGGAGGCGGAGCTGCCCTCCTTGAAAAACATCCTGTGAGCCTGCCCTGAGAGGGCGGGCTTCTCTTTCTAGAAAGGGAAAGCGTGTGTACAAAACCTCTTGGTCTCATACACACGCTCTCTCCTTCAGGCTCCGCTCTTAGTAGCCCTTGCCCATGGGGTTCTTGCTCTCCATGCCGGACTGCTTGCGATTCTCAGGGGACTGCTTCTTGCGGTTCTCGGTGCTCTGGCGCTTGCAGTTTTCAGAGCCCATCTTATTGGTCATGCGGCTATCACGTTTATCCATGTTTATCACCTCACTGTCAGCAGTATGCCACCCCGGAATTTTCTTTATGCAGGGCGAAAAAAAATTTTTTACAACTGGTACACACCCGCCCACTTTTATGTTATAATTTCCACAATCTTATCATCACACAAGGAAAGGATGATCCGCCCGTGAAATGCCCCTTTTGTGCCCACCCTGAGAGCAAGGTGGTAGACTCTCGCCCCGCCGACGAGGGCAGCAGCATTCGCCGCCGCCGGGAATGCCTGGCCTGTCACAAGCGCTTCACCACCTACGAGACCATGGAGAGCCTCCCCCTGGTGGTCATCAAACGGGATGGTCGCCGCCAGTCCTTCGACAAGACCAAGCTCATGGGCAGCATGCTCAAGGCCTGCGAGAAGCGCTCGGTGCCCACCGACACCCTGGAGCGCATCGCCGACGAGATCGAGCAGACCCTGCAAAATGAGTTGATGCGGGAGATCCCCTCCACCCAGATCGGCGAGCTGGTGATGGAGAAGCTGCGGAATGTGGACGAGGTGTCCTATGTGCGCTTTGCCTCGGTGTACCGCCAGTTCAAGGACATCAACACCTTTATGGAAGAGCTGGACAAGCTGCTGAAAGAGAGATAAAAAAATCGTCCCGGATTTTCGAGTGGAAAATCCGGGATTATTTTTTATTCTTTACTTGGTGCCGAAGATGCGGTCGCCAGCGTCGCCCAGACCGGGCACGATATAGCCGTGGTCGTTGAGCTTCTCATCCAGCCCAGCCACGTAGATGTCCACGTCGGGGTGCTCCTTCTGGATGCAGGCAATGCCCTCGGGAGCGGCCAGCACGTTCATCAGCTTGATGTGCTTGCAGCCGTAGCCCTTGAGGAAGGTGATGGCAGCGGCAGCGGAGCCGCCGGTGGCCAGCATGGGGTCCAGCACGATGACATCACGCTCGGCAATGTCGCTGGGCATCTTGCAGTAGTACTCCACGGGAGCCAGAGTCTCAGGGTCCCGGTACAGGCCGATGTGGCCCACCTTGGCGGAGGGAATCAGGTTCAAAATACCGTCCACCATGCCCAGGCCAGCCCGGAGAATGGGCACCACAGCCAGCTTCTTGCCCGCCAGCATCTTGAAAGTTCCGGTGGCCACGGGAGTCTCAATGGTCACATCCTCCAAAGGCAGGTCCCGGGTGGCCTCGTAGCACATCAGCCCTGCAATCTCAGAGACGATGCTGCGAAAGTCCTTCACGCCGGTGTTCTTGTCCCGCAGGATGGACAGCTTGTGCTGCAGGAGCGGATGGTCCAAAACGTGTACTTTTTCCATAGTCGTCAAACCCCTTTTCTTATATCGGTCATTTGGTCAAAGATTTGCCCTGGGCCAAACGCTCCCGTTCGGCCTGGCTCAGGCGGTGGTACTGGGGCGCCATGGCAGCCCCACTCACCAGCTGGTCCCGGCGGGCCAGCTCCAGCCCTGCCCGGGCCACACCCCAAGCGGTCTGATAGACCAGGTGGGGCGGCATCATGGTAGCGGATATTCCCCGCTCTTTGAGGAAATTATAACACAAGGATGCGCCATCTCCAACGAGAAATTTCGCATTGGAGGATTTTTCAAGCTCCTGGGCCAGCTGATCCAGGCCAGTGGCGGCGTCTTCACTCAACCGAGTCAGGGTCCCGTTCTGGGCCAGGAACCGGGCGGCGTACACCTGATTGCGCCGGGCGTCCATCACCGCGCAGATCTCCCCCTCCATGTGGGCGCACTGCCACGCCATGGACTCCAGGGTGGAACAGGGCGCGCAGGGCTTCCCGTCGGGCCAAGCCAGGCCCTTGGCCGCGGCCACGCCGATGCGCACCCCGGTAAAGGAGCCAGGTCCGGCGGCCACAGCCACCACGTCGATGTCGTGGAGGGTGAGCCCCACGTTGTCCAGCAACTGAGTCACCATGGGCATGAGGGTCACCGAGTGGGTCAGGCCACTGTTCTGGAAGGACTGCCCCAGCAGCTTCTCGTCCTCAGTGATGGCCACCGAGGCGGTGACTGCCGAGGTCTCCAAGGCCAAAATTTTCATAGCTCTACCCCCTCTATGGTGATGATGCGGGTGTTGTCGTCCTCGCCCCGGGAGATGTCCACCCGAATGGTGTCCCCGTCCAGGGCCTCGTCCACATTCTCGCTCCACTCCACGGCACACACGCCATTCCGGGCCAGGTAGTCCTCCCAGCCGATGTGGAACAGCTCGTCGGCGCTGCCCAAGCGGTACATGTCAAAGTGGAACAGGGGCAGGCGGCCCCCTTCATACTCATTGACGATGGTAAAGGTGGGGCTGGTCACCCGCTCTTCAATTCCCAATCCCTCTGCCATTCCAGAGACAAAGGCGGTCTTTCCCGCCCCCAGGTCCCCGGTAAATGCCACCACGGCGCCCCCCTGGAGCGCCTGTGCCAATGTACGGCCCAACGCCCTGGTCTCCTCCGGGCTGTGGGTGATATACTGCATAGCCGTTCACCTCAACTTGTAAACTCTTTCAAGACAGTATAGCACACCCCGGCCATATGTGCTATACTAATCTTTATCATTGTGATCTTTCCCATATTATGAGAGGAGAACTCCCATGGTCTTCATGGATAACCTTCGTGATTTCTTTAAAAAAGGGGACGTGCTGCTCCTGACCCTGTGCGTGTGCGCCAACCTCTTTGGCATCGCCCTGGTGTACAGCGCCACCCGGTACGACCCTGCCCTCCACACCTACCCCATCAAACAGGCTATCTTTCTCTGCCTGGGCATTGTGATCTACATTTTCATCACCTTTGTAGACCTGGAATTTTTGCTGGAAAAGTGGTGGAAGGTATTTCTGGTGTTGGGCCTTGCCATCATCCTGCTGCTGCTCCCCTTCGGCCGAGACGACGGCACCGGAAACCGCAGCTGGGTCTTTCTCCCCGGCCTGTCCACCGGCTTCCAGCCCGGCGAGATGGCCAAGCTGGCCTACATCTGCGTGCTGGCCTGGCTCATCAACCACCAGCGCTCCTTTGGGGTGAGCCGATTCACCTCCCTGTTGAAGTACGCCGGGCTGACCATGCTCTTTGCCGGGATGCTGGCCGCCCTCTCCGGCGACTACGGCATGGTGCTGGTGTACCTGTTCATCTTTGTCATCATGGCCTGGGTGGGCGGCGTCCAGAAACGGTGGTTCCTGGGAGTGGGCATTCCCCTGGTGGGCGGCGTCATCCTGCTATGGAATTTCGTGCTCCCCCACACCAAGTTCTGGACGGACTACCGTATCATGCGCTTCCGTGTGGTCTTCGATCACTCCCTGGACCCCCTGGGCCGGGGCTGGCAGCAGAGCCGCTCTCTGCTGGCCATTGGTTCCGGGCAAATCACCGGCATGGGCTACCTCCAGGGCAAACAGACCCAGTCCGCTCTATCTCAGAACCTGCCTGCCCGCCACACCGACTTCATCTTCTCGGTGTGTGGAGAGGAGCTGGGGCTGTTGGGGTGCTGCGTGGTGCTGCTGCTCCTCTTTGCCATCATCCTGCGCTGTGTGTGGGTGTCCCGGCAGGCCAAGAGCCGCATGTCCGCCTACATCGCCATGGGCATCGCCGCCATGCTCATGATTCAGACCATTCTCAACGTGGGCATGTGCCTGTACGTGGCCCCGGTCATCGGCCTGACTCTTCCCTTCTTCAGCTACGGCGGCTCCTCCACCCTCACCCTCTTTGTGGCCATGGGCATGGTGTCGGGCATTAAAATGAGGCCCCTGCCCAGCTGGCTCAAAGACCGAACTTAATCGAATATTTTTCACCATTGGGTGCATGCTAGAGGTATCAACTCAAAGCAAGGAGGCACCCTCTTGTGAAATACCGTCTTCCCCTATTCTGCCTGCTGCTGGCGGGGGCCCTGACCATGCCGGTGTCCGCCGCCGTGGTCACCACCGTCAGCACTGGCGGGGAGAATACCCCGCCGGTGGCGAAAAATCTTACCCTGACCACCTATCAGGACATTGCCATCACCAGCACCTTCTCCGCCGTGGACCCCGAGGGGGACCTGATCACCTACCAGGTGGTGGACAGCCCCGCCCGGGGCCAGGTGACCCTGGATGAGAAAGACACCTCCACCTTCTGGTACACCCCCTACGAAAACAAGAAGGGGTCCGACGTGTTCTCCTACGTGGCCATTGATAGCATGGGCAACGTCTCCGAGCCCGCCACCGTGGAGATCTCCATCACCGTGCCCACCTGTGGCGTGACCTATGCCGATCTGGACGGCAGCCCCTACCACTATGCCGCCCTGCGCCTGGCCGAGGAGGGTATCTACGTGGGCCGTCAAATGGCAGGGGTGGCCTACTTTGACCCAGACCAGTCCCTCACCCGGGAGGAATTTCTGGTGCTGGCCATGGACGTGACCCAGACCCAGCCCCTGGACGGGGTTTCCACCACCGGATTTTATGACGACGGAGACATCTCCGCCTGGGCCAAAGGGTACGTCTCCGCCGCTGTGATGCAGGGAACCAGCCTGGGCCAGCAAAACGAAGCGGGTCAAGTGGTGTTCTCCCCCTCGGACTCCATCACCCAGCTGGAGGCAGCGGTGATGCTGGAAGAGCTTCTGTGCACCACCGATATTCCCATCCACACCACCTCGGTGAGCCAGGAGATTCCCGCCTGGGCCAGCCAGTCGGTGGCCAATCTGGAGGCGCTGGACGTGGTGGCCCCTGGGGCCACGCTCTCCGACACCCTCACCCGGGGTGAGGCCGCCCAGATGCTCTCCGCCGCCCTGGATGTGGTGGACAGCCGGGAGACGAGCTGGTTTCAATAAGTAGAAGAGCTGGACAGAACTTGGGTTCTGTCCAGCTCTTTTCGTCTTAAAATGGCGGTAAATCCCGGCTCTGTTCCACGGCGTCCCCCTCAAAGGGGAACTCCTCCGGTACCGGCTCCGAGGGTTCGGGCACGGCGTCCACCATGTTCTGGCGGTACTGCATCTCCTGCCACTGCTCCTTGGTGATGAGCAGCTGGCGGGGCTTGGAGCCCTCAAAGGGGCCCACCACGCCCTTCTCCTCCATCTGGTCCACCAGGCGGGCGGCTCGGCCGTAGCCCAGCTTCAGGCGGCGTTGGAGCATGGACACCGAGGCCTGTCCCACCTCCAGCACCACATCGATGGCGGCGGGGAGCAGCTCGTCATAGTCCCCGCCCTGGTTGGGATCGGACCCGCCCACACCCTTGGCGCCCTTCTCCTTCTCCTCGGCGTGCTTTTCGATTTCGTGCATCACCGATTCGTCATACTGGGCGGTGCCGCTCTGCTTGATGAAGTCCACCACCTGGGCCACCTCCTCCTCGGAGATAAAGCAGCCCTGGACACGCTGGGGCTTGCCCTGGCCCAGAGGGGCATAGAGCATGTCGCCCTTGCCCACCAGCTTCTCAGCGCCGGTGGTGTCCAGAATGATGCGGGACTCCAAGCTGGAGGCCACGGCAAAGGCAATGCGGCTGGGGATGTTGGCCTTCATCAGGCCCGTGATCACGTCAGCAGAGGGACGCTGGGTGGCAATGACCAGGTGCATGCCCGAGGCACGGCCCATCTGGGCCACCCGGCAGATGGACTCTTCCACCTCTTTGGCGGCCACCAGCATCAGGTCGGCCAGCTCGTCGATGACCACCACGATCTGGGGCATGGTGTCCCGCCCGCTCTTGCGGGCGTGGTTGTTGTAGGAGGCCAGGTCCTTGGCTCCCACCTCGGAGAAGGCCTTGTACCGCTTCATCATCTCGCACACCGCCCATTGCAGGGCACCGGCGGCCTTCTTGGGGTCGGTGACCACGGGGATGAGCAGATGGGGGATGCCGTTGTACACCCCCAACTCCACCATCTTGGGGTCCACCATGATGAGGCGCACCTCGTCGGGGGTGGCCTTGTACAGCAGAGAGATGATGAGGGAGTTGGTGCACACCGACTTACCGGAACCGGTGGTACCGGCAATGAGCATGTGGGGCAGCTTGGCGATGTTGCCCACCACACAGTTGCCCCCGATGTCCTTGCCCACGGCAAAGGACACCTTGGAGGGGCTGTCGGTAAAGGCCCGGTCACTGATGACGTCCCGAATGGCCACAGGGCTCACCTGGCGGTTGGGCACCTCAATGCCCACCGTGGAAATCTTATCGGGGATGGGGGCCACACGCACCGCGGAGGCACCCAGAGCCAGGGCGATGTCATCGGAGAGGTTGGTAATCTTGTTCAGCTTCACCCCCTGCTCCAGCTCCAGCTCGTACCGGGTCACCGAGGGACCCCGGGTGACGTTGACGATATGGGCATCCACGCCGAAGGAGATGAGGGCGTCCTGAAGCCGCTGCTGGTTGGTCTGGAGCTCTCCAGCGGCAGCGGCGGCCATGCCGCTGCCCTCCGCCAGCAGAGACACAGGGGGATAGCGGTACACCCCGGTGTTGCTCTGTTCCATACCCGCCTCGATCTCCTGGGCCACCTGGGCGTGGGCCTGCTGGGCCTCCTGGCGGGTGACCTTCTCCACCGGAGGCTGGGCCGGGGCGGGGACGGGCTGAGCCACAGCCGGCTCAGGCTCCGGCTCCACCTGGGGTGCGGGGAAAATCTCGGGCAGTTCCTCCTCCACCGCCACCTCACCCGTGGGCTCCTCTGAAACTGCGGCGGGCGGCGTAGGCTCGGCGTCCTTCCCCCACAGGTCGAACAGCTTCTTCTTTCGGGGGGCAGGCTGAGGGGCGGGGGTGTCGTCTACCGGGATATCAATGGCGGGCTTTCGCTCCCGTCTCCGAGGGGCGGGAGGCTGAGGCTCCTCATAGGTCTGGGGTTCTTCCTCTTCCTCCTCTTCCCACCGGGCTTGACGGGCCTCTTCCCGCTCCTCCATCCAGCCCCGCATATCCTGATAGAACTCCACCGGGGTGCGGTTGAAGGCAAAGAGCAAGGTGAGCAGGGTCACCACCAGAAGCACCACCATAGCCCCCACCGTACTGAAGGCGTAGCGGAAGGAGATGGCCAGGATGCCGCCCAGCACACCGCCGGAGTTGCTGCGCAGACCAGCCATCCACAGCTGGCCCATGAGATTCATCCCCCATGTAAAGCGGTTGCCGCTGAGCATGAGGTGTAGAATGGCACCGGCCAGCACCGGCAGCAGCAGCGCACAGGTCAGGCGCAGCCGCACCGGGCGGCGGCGGTGAAAGATCAAGATGTAGGCGCACAGCACCAAAACAGGCGGCGCCAGGTAGTAGCCATAGCCACACAGGCCCCGGAGCAAGTCGCAAAACAGGTCGATGAATGCGGCCTTGACACCAAAGTAGCCAAAAGAGCCAAAGAAGGCCAACACCAGGCACACCACGCCGCCAATCTCTCGGTGGTAGGAAGGAGCGGCAGAGGCCGTCTTCTTTCTGGGCTTGGCGGTGGCGGTCGTCTTCTTTTTGGTGCTTTTGGGAGCGGCAGACTTGCTCTGGGTCCGTTTCCCGCCGCTTTTGGTGGTTTTCTTTTGCGTTGAAGCCATAGCTTCCTCCTCACATTAGAGTACGATAAAACCGGCAACCAGGGAAACTACGCCCACGAGCCAGCAGTAGTATGCAAAATTGCCGAACTTGCCCTTGCTGGCCAGCAGGCGCACCAACTGGATGGAGAAGTACCCCACCACGCCGGCCACCACCATGCCCGCCAGATAGTTGGGCAACAGACTGGTGTCCACACCTTCGCCCACGGCTTTGACCACCTTGAGCAAGGTAGCCCCCAGCACCGCAGGCAGGGACAGCAGGAAGGAATAGCGCACGGCAAACTTCCGGTCAAAACCCAGAAGCATACCGGCGGAAATGGTGCTGCCGGAACGGGAGATACCGGGAATGGTGGCCACACCCTGGGCAATGCCCACCAGCAGAGCGTCCTTCATGGTGGCGGTGCGGGCGTTCTTACGTCCGCCGCCCATGCGGTCGGAGAAGAAGAGAATAAAGCCGGTGAGAATGAGCATCACAGACACCGCAGCGGGATAGTTGCCCAGCTGCTCCACCACCCCCTCCAAGGGCAGGACCACAAAGAGAGGCAGAGTGCCCACGATGACCATCAACACCAGGCGGCGGGCCGTGGGGGGCCGGGACTCCCGGCTGCCGTGGCCAGAAAACAGAGAGGCGAAGCCTCGGAAGAACTCCACCACCATCTCCACAATGTCCTTCCAGTATACCACGCACACAGCGAGAAGCGTGGCAAAATGCAGCAGGATATTAAAGAGGTTATCCACCTCTTTCATCCCAAAGAAGTGCTGCAACAGGGTCAAATGCCCGGAACTGGAGATGGGCAGAAATTCCGCCACGCCCTGGACAAAGCCCATAACCATTGACATGAGCAAGGACAAGATTATCACCTCATTTTTCTTGATTGCCCAGGACTGAAATCCGGTGCATCATAGTATATTACCACATCCCATAGTCAAATTCCAGCTTTTTTCTCCCTTCCATCGGAAATCTCGTCAAAATATCTCATATCAATGCGAAAGGCCAGATGATATTGCATCGTCAAAAAGCCCTCGGCAGAATTTTCCCGCCTAAGGGCGGGAAAATAAATCAAAATCTGTTTTTCCCGGGGACATGCGCATCGGGAAAAACACATCTCAGCCCGCAAGTGTGGCATCGGGTCGCCCTTTGACCCGATGCTGCATGCAGCGGGCTGCATCTCCTCTCAAAAATGCTGGCATTTTTGAGAAGCGTGTCGAACTGGTTCGACACGCGAAATACCCCGGACCGGGAAACCCGGTCCGGGGTATTTGGTGCAAAGAGATCAGCGGGCTCGCTTGCGGGCCGCCGCAACCACAGCCAGGCAAGCAGCACAGACCAAGAGGGTCAGAACGGGCACCATCACCCGGTTCCCATCTCCGGTCTGAGGCACACCCTCAGGCTTCTGGGTAGTATCCGGCTTGTCCGTGGTTTCGGGCTTGTCGGTGGCGTTGGGGGTCTCACCGCTCTCGGTGGTCAGGCCACGGATGGCGGTGTCCAACTGAGCCACAGCGGCGTCCACCGTCTTCTGGTCGTCCTCGGTGAGGCTGTTGTCCGCCATCACCGCCTGCGCCGTGGCCAGAGCGGTGCGGAAGGCGGCCACACTCTCGGCGGTGTAGCCGTTGAGGTCCATGCCTTCGGCCTTGTTCAGGAGGTCTTCCAGAATGGACTTGTCCGCCTTGAAACGCTGGGCCAGGATGGCATTGAGCAACGCCTGAGCGGCGGGCTGCACGTCCTCCTCCATGGCGTCGCCGTCGGCCATGACGTCCTTGGCAGCCGCCAGGGCGTCCACCAGCTCCTGCCAGCGGTCGGCCACATACTGGTCGGCGTTGGCAGTCATGTCCTCCGCCTTGGCGATCAGCTGCTCCAGCAGGGTCTTGTCACCCTGGGTGAGGCCCAAGCCCCAGATACCCTCCAGCAGGGCGTCCCAGGCGGCGTTGACATCCTCCTGAGAGGCGTTTTCATCCGCCAGAACCGCCTTGGCATTGGCCAGTGCCTGTTCAAAAGCAGTCTTGGCTGTGTCGGTGACACCCTCGGTGGAGAGCTTCATGGCATAGTCATAGGTCTTTTGCAGCAGAGTCTTGTCCACCTGGCTGGGCTCGGGGGTTGGTTCCGGCGTAGGCTCGGGAGTGGGAGTAGGTGTAGGCTCCACCGGCAGATTCTCCATGGCCTCCTTCAGCGCTGTGGCGCTGTACTCCACCTCGCTGCGGGTGGCCAAGGGGCTGCCTTGGAGGGCTCGGGCCAGCACCACGGCCTCAAACAGTGCCTGTTCCTCCTGGGTGCCCTGGGATGTAAAGGTTAGGCCCTTTTCGGCCACGATCTCCTCGACCTGGGCCAACAGCTTCTGGAACTCTGCCTTGTCCACCTGCTCGTAGACCAGCATCTCCTGGAGCTTGTACACGCCGCTGGACTGGTTGCCCTGCATCTTCACAAAGCGGGCCTCCACCGCCTGGTCCAGCTTCACGGTCTGGCGGGCGGCGGTGTTGCCGGAGACCACCTTGGCCTCGGTCCAGGTCTCCCCGTCCAGAGAGGTCATGATCTTGATGTCACGGCCCACGCCGTCCTTTCTCCACTGGAGGTCCACCTGGGAGATGGTGCGCACCTGGCCCAGGTCCACGGTGAGGGAGCTGTCCCCGTGGTCGCCCTGCCAGTAGGAGTAGATCTCGGAAGAGGCATCATCATCACTGGTGAAAGTCTCGCCGTCCACCGCCTTCATGGCGATGCGGGTGCGCTGCACTCCGTTGTCCTGGCCAGAGGCGTCGCTGCTCTGGTAGGAGTCGCCGCCGGCGTAGGCGTTCTGGGCCACGTTCACCAGGCCGTCATCGTTCCCCGCCACCTCCTGGGCAGACAGGGCCTTGTTGTACACCTTCAGGTTGGCCATCTGGCCGTGGAAGTCCTGACCGATCTTCTCCAGGGGCAGCAGCACCGAGGAGTAGAGGGTGGACACCGCATTGGGGGTCACGCCGTCCTGGTCCTGCTTCTGGGACAGGAAGGTCACCAGCTGGCCGTTGACATAGAGCCGGGTGGCCTGGAAGGTGCCCACGATGGTGATGTTCACGGCGGTGCCGTCGGTGGGCACCTGGTAGCCAAAGTCACGGGTGAAGTAGTTCACATCCGCACTGAGGTTTCCGTTGTGTCCCGCCACCTGGATGCGGCCGTCATAGCCGGAGAACAGGGAGGATTCGGCGGTGTTGGCCTCACCGTCCTGGGCGGAGAGCTTCAAATCAAAGGAGACGGTGTAGGGGTAGGACAGAGTCTTCAGCGGGGTCTCCAGGAGGGTGGAGCCATTGAAGGTGAGCCAGCCGTCCTCTACGCTGCCATCGGTGAGGGTGGCGTCATAGCCGTTGCCGCTGGCGTCGTATACCTTCTCCCCATCCTTGGAGACATTATGGAAGTCGTAGTCCAGCACCAGGGAGCTGGCGCTGTCCACCTCCATGGCGATCTGGGTGCCAGGGCCTTCGGCCAGACGGGCGGCACGCAGCTCATACTCAGGGAAGGTATCCTCCTCGTCGGTGCCGCCCCAGGTCTTTTCGCTGAGGATGGACACGGTGCGCAGCACCCGCTGGTGGATGTCCTGCTCGGTCATGCCCTCCTGGCTCTGGTCGCCCCAGACCACGCCCTTGGCGCCCACCAGGTTGGGCTCACCCATCAGGGTGTTATAGCCGCCAAAGTTGGTGGGATTCCAGTCATAGAACAGGTACTCGGCGTTGGGTACATCCCGGTTGGTACGGCCGGGGTTGGCGTAGAGGAAGGCGTCCCGGCAGTTGATGACCTGATACCCTTCCGCCACACGCTCGGAAGCATGCTCATAGTTGGTGTGCCAGATATCCAGCTGATAGTCCTCCGCCAGCTCCTGGGCCGTCTTATCCAGAGCTGTCTGGGCAGTGGCAAAGCTTCCGGTGCTGGCGCCCCACATGCGGATTTTGGTGTCCTCACCCAGGTTGTTCTGGATGGTCTGGCGCATAGTGTCGGCAAACTTGGCAAAGGCGTCGTTGGTGGCCTGGTTATGCACCCAGTACTCATCGGCACCGATGTGAACCACGTCCGCATTCACCACCGGGTCCTCCCCACGGGTGTACTCGTCCCACAGGGTGGAGGCAAAGCGCAAGGCCCGTTGGCTGTTGGGGCCGGTCAAGTCCAGCAGCTCCAGCTGCTGGCCCAGGCTGGTGGTGCTGGGGGCCAGCATGGTGCCCCCGGCCAGCCACTCAATGTTGTCCGGGTTCTCAGCGGCGTACTTGTTGTACAGCAGGGAGTGACCAGGCATGTCCAGCTCGGTGAGCACATACATGCCCATGTCCTCGCACATCTGGGTCAGCGCCCGCCACTGGTCCTTGGTGTAGGTGGGGTTGCCCTGATAGTCCTCGTTGTTGTTGTAGTAGTCGGCGTTGATGAGATCGGCGGGAATGCCCGCATGCTTGGTCTCCGAGGTGAGGCTGGGGAACTCCTCGCTCTCCAAGCGGTGGAAGCCGGAATGAGTCTCAAAGGAGGAGGAGCTGATGTTGGCGTTGTCGTTGTCGTTGACATGCAGGTGGAACTCGTTCATCTTATACCACAGCATGATCTTGGCATAGTCCTGGAGCAGCTCATAGCGGTAGGGAGTGCGGGCCACGTCCAGCATGATGCCACGCACCTCATAGGCGGGATAGTCCCGCATGATGCCCTGGGGAATGGACACATGGTCCTGGGCCTGCCACAGAATCTGCTCGGCGGTGATGGTGCCGTACAGGCAGCCGGTATAGGTGGGGGCATAGATGTGCAGCCCCTGGTCATTGGTCACCATCAGGTAGCCCTCCTCCCCCAGGTCATAGGCGGCGGGGTCGGTGAGAGACTCCAGATAGATGTCGTGGGGCCCGGTGGGGGCGGTGCCTGTCTCCACCGTCAGGGTGATGCCGGAGATCTCCTCCACATCGGTCACCAGGTTCTGGGCCACCTTGTCCAGGCCCACATTGGCCTTGTCGTTGAGGATGACCTTGGAGTCGGCGGTGAGGGTAAAGCTGCCCTCATAGCCGTACCACTCCTGGACGGTGGGGATGACCTCGGGCTTGGGGTTGGGGTTGGTCACCGTGGGGAACCACTCAGTGGGATAGTTGGAGGAGTGGTCGGGCACGGTGACGGTGACATTCTTCTGGGCATAGCTGGTCTCGTCTCCCCGGTCGGTGAGACGCAGCAGCAGCGTCACGCTCCGAGCGCCAATGTTCCAGGAACTGATGGCGCCGTCATTGGCCACCACGTTCTCCAGTTCGCTGCCCCGCACCACCAGGTCCGCCCCGGAGACGGTGGGCAGAGTGATCTGGGTATCTCCCAGGCTGGGATTGGACACAGTGACTTTATTCAGTTCTCCATCCACGTCCACAGGGGGGTGAACGTCGGGGTTGGTGCCCATGAGCTGGATCTCGGCAATGTTCACATTGTTGCCGCCAGGGGCCTGGGCGTTGGTCTTGTGGATGTACAGCCGCACATACCGGCCCAGCTGGGTCTGACCCAGAGCGGGCTGGGAGGTGGCGGTGATGGTGTCGGTATAGCTGGCGGGGTCAGCGATGTTCTGCCCTTCCCCGTTGACCAGAGTGGAATTGGCCGAAGCTCGGCTGACATAGGCCACCCGCTGCCAGGAGTCGGCATTTTCGGGGGTGTCGGTGGTCTGGAGCTCATACTCCATGGCCCACACCTTGTTGCTGGCATAGGTGATCTTCACGGTCTGGAGCTTCGAGCCGGTGGCTCCCAGGTCCATCTGGAGCCACTGGGGAGTCTGGGGCTCCTGATCCTTGGAGTTGTCGGTGGCCTTGAAGTCCTTCAGGTCCGGGGAGTTCCACTGCGTGGTCTTGGAGCCGTCCACCGCATTGGATGCGGAGGTCCCCTCCACGGCCCCGCTGGCCGTCACCGGGCGGTTGAGGGCCAGGTTCCAGGGCTCCTCGGCGGGTTCTTCCGCCTCCTTGGCATACACCTGAATCTCCCGCAGGCACACGTTGTTGCCGGGCGCAGCGGTATTCACCTTTTCCACGTAAAAGCGCACATACCGCTCCACAGAGGCCCCCTCTGCCAGGGCGGGGGTGGTGTCCGAGGTGATGGTGTCGGTGTTGGCCGCGGAGGCGGGGGTGGTGTTCCCCGTCTCGTCGGCAATGTTCTGGCCGCTGCCGTTTTTCACCGCTCCGTCAAAGGGAGAGCGCTCCACCCGCACCAGGGTGGTCCAGGCGTCCTCTGTCCCGTTGTCCGAAGAGGTCTGAATCTCGTACACCATGGGCCACACCTTCATGTTGTACCACAGCTGAACCCCCGCCACCTCCACGGGCTGGGTCACGCTCTCCCCCAGGTCTACGGTGAGCCACTGGGGTGTCTGAGCATCGGTGGAGGTCGCACCGCTGGTCTTCATGTCGTCCGAGGCCCACTGATAGGTCTCCCGGGTGATGCCGTCCACAGCATAATGGGCGGTGGAAGCCCCCGAGGAGACAAACACCGGACTGTCCGGAGTAATCATGGCGGTACCCTCCACGGCACGGGCCGCCGCCTTGGTATCTCCACCTGTGTCTGCCGCAATGGCCTGCAGGGGTAGACTGCTGGCCAGGAAGAGGGCGGACAGCGCCAGGCTGAGCACCTGTTTTTTCTTCACAACCTTCATTTCCTTTCCTCCCTTGTCAAATTTCACTTCCGCGTGTCTGTTTCAGCTTAGCATATTTCACAACAAAACGCAAGGCTTTCTCCATAATTCCTGTCATTTTGCGGTGAGTTTTTCAACGATATACGTACAACTTCGGATTTCATTGACACAGAGGCCCAGGTCAGGTATCATTACAGAAAAGGACATGGGACGGTGTGTCTCCCTTGTCCCTGATACTTTTTGGGGTGAATTAACATGAAACAAAAGAAAACACACAGCCAGCCGCAGGCAAAGTCTTCGGGCTTTCTCTTCAACTTTATCCTGTTTCTGGGTTTCGTATTTGCAGTCAGCGCCGTTGGCATCTTCATCTCCGGCTATTCCAACTTCCAGACCCAGTGGGCCCAGACCGAGTGGACCGTTGCCACTGCCCAGGTGGTGGATGTGACCTCCTCAGAGGTGAATGGTATGACTGTCTATGAGGTGGAGTACCAGTATGAGGCAGGAGACACCACCTACACCGGCACCGCTCAGCGCACCAGCAACGATCTCAAGGCTGGGGATTCCCTGACCATCAAATACAATCCAGACAGCCCTGATGCCTCCACGGCCAATCTGGCCGTGGACATGGCCTTTATCATTCAGGCCAGCATATCCGCCGTGCTGGCGGTGATCTTCCTCTATGGTCCCTCCCTCTACAAAAAGAAAAAGGAGGGCGGCCCCGTTCGCCGTCTTCCCCTGCGCTAAATGAACATCCCGCTCTGGATAACCCAGAGCGGGATGTTCACTTCTTACGATATTTCTTCATGCGCTTGCGCAGGCAGGCCATGGCATCGGATAGCCCGCCCAGGTGGTCAATGAGCCCCAGCTCCACCGCCTGCTGGCCGTAGACGATGCTGCCCATATCGGCGGCCATCTCCTGGGTGTTGAGCATTAGCTTCTCCAGTCGCTCCCGGGTGATGGCGCTGTTGTGGGTGACAAAGTCCAAAATCCGCTCCTGCACCCGCTGGAAGTAGTGGAAGGTCTGGCTGACCCCGATGACCATGCCGTTGAGCCGCACCGGGTGGATGGTCATAGCACCGGAGGGCACAATGAAGGACTCCTTGGCAGACACTGCCAAGGGCACCCCGATGGAGTGGCCGCCCCCCAGCACCAGGGACACCGTGGGCTTAGACATCCCGGCGATCATCTCCGCAATGGCCAGCCCCGCCTCGATGTCGCCCCCCATGGTGTTGAGCAGGATGAGCAGCCCGTCCACCTCGTCGCTCTCCTCCACCGCTGTGAGCAGGGGCAGCACGTGCTCATACTTGGTGGTCTTGGCCCCCTCCGGGGCCTCCTGGTGCCCCTCGATCTGGCCAATGATGGTGAGGGTCTGAATGGTCCCGCACCCGGTCTTCACCGTGGAAGCCCCCAGCTCGGTGAGCTGTTGCTGCTGTTCCTCCGCAGGCTGTGTTCCCCCGCTGTTATCCTCTTTTTTCATGCAAAAGCACCCCCTTCCCGGATAGTATTTCCAGGAATGGGGTGCTTTATCCTGCAAACGGCAAAAAGCCTCGCAGCGTTCGCACCCGCAGGTGCGAAACATCAGAATCCGTTTTCCCTTTGAACGGAACTCTTAGCCCTCGTACAGAGCCCGGCAGGCTGCGTAGGTCATGTAGCAGTCCAGCTTGGACACAGTCTCAAAGGGAGAGTGCATGGACAGCACGGGCACGCCGGCGTCCAGGGTGTCGATGTTGCGGTTGGCCATATAGCAGGCCACGGTGCCGCCGCCGCCCTGGTCGGTCTTGCCCAGCTCAGCCATCTGCCACAGAACCCCACGGTCGTCCAGCAGGCGGCGGATATAGCCCACAGCCTCAGCGCCAGCGTCGGAGCAGCCGCCCTTGCCGCGGGCACCGGTGTACTTGCTCAGACCCACGCCGTAGTTGACGAAGGCGGAGTTGTTGCGCTCATAGACCTCAGCAAAGTTGGGGTCGAAGGCGGCGGTGACGTCGGAGGACAGGCAGAAGGACTTCTCATAGCAGGCCCGCAGAGGCACGTTCTGGCTGTCGCACAGGTCCTCCATGAAGGTATCGAAGAAGGCGGACTGCATGCCGGACACGCCCTCGGAGCCGATCTCCTCCTTGTCAGCCAGCACGCACACGGCGGTACGGCAGGGAGTGCCCTCCAGGTCCAGCATGGCCTTCAGGCCAGCGTAGGCGCACACCCGGTCGTCGTGGCCGTAAGCGCCCAGCAGGGTGCGGTCAAAGCCGATGTCGGTGGCGTTGAAGGCGGGGACCGCCTCGATCTCGGCGGAGATGAAGTCGGCCTCGGTGATGCCGTACTTCTCGTTGAGAATCTGCATCACCGCCAGCTTCACCCGGCCGTCGCCCTCGTCGTCCTTCAGGGGGCGGCTGCCCACCACCAGGTTCAGGCTCTCGGCGGGAATGGCCTCGCCCAGGGGCTTCTTGGACTGGTCCGCACCCAGGTGGGGCAGCAGGTCGTTGATGGTGAACTGAGGATCGCCGGGGTTGCCGCCCACGGACACATTCACCACAGAGCCGTCCTTGAGCACCACAACGCCCCGCAGCTCCAGGGGGATGGTCACCCACTGGTACTTGCGGATGCCGCCATAGTAGTGGGTCTTGAGGAAGGCGATCTCGCTGTCCTCATAGAGGGGGGTGGGCTTCAGGTCCAGACGAGGGGCGTCGATGTGGGCAGCCACGATGGACACGCCCTGGTCCAGGGGGGCAGAGCCGATGACAGCCAGGTTGATGCCGCGCCCCCGGTTGACCCGGTAGACCTTCATGCCGGGAACCAGCTCCATGCCCCGCTCCAGGGGCACAAAACCGGCAGCCTCAATGAGCTCCACGGTGTAGTCCACACAGGTGCGCTCGGTCTTGCCCTTATCCAGGTAGACCTTGTAGCCCTCGCAGTAATCAAAAATGGCGTGCTCGGTGGCCTCGTCCACCTTGTCCCAGCCGTTCTTCTTCTGGTTGAGCAGCTGCTCCCGGAGCAGCTTTCCCTTGTTGTTCTCTTCCATGGGTATAACCTCCTATATGTTTATCTGTGCAATATATGGGCAAACAACGCCGTGGCCTGCTGTTCCAGCTGCCCCGGGTCGTCTCCGTCGTTGTGTAAGGTATACTGGCAGTGGGTTTCGAAAAACTCCGCTGGCTTCTGAGCCTCCACCCGCTTGCGGGCATAGGCCTCGTCGATGCCGTCCCGGGCCATGATGCGCCCAATGCGGGTCTCCGCCTTGGCCACCACCGCCACGGTGATGTGGCAAATGTCCGCCACTCCGCTCTCAATGAGGGCAATGGCGTCCACCACCGCCACCTGCTTTCCCTCCGCCTGGGCCTGGTCCAAGCGCCGCTGGATTTCCAGCTGGATATAGCGGTGGGTGATGGCGTTCAAATCCTCCAGGGCCTGGGCGTCCCCAAACACCCTGGCCCCCAACTGCTTTCGAAGCAGCACACCCTGGTCGTCGTAGATGTCCGGGCCGAACCGCTCTTGCAGCGCCTGGCGCATGGGCTGACTGGACACGGTGAGGTCATGGTAGATGGCGTCGGCGTCCAGTACCGCCGCCCCCATGCCCTCCAGCACGTGGAGCACGGTGGTCTTGCCCGCTCCCGTGGGGCCGGTGAGGCCAATGATGGTGAAGCTCATCCCTCCACCTCACATCCCAGGGCCTGCTCAATGGCCTCGCGGCTCAGGCCGCCCTGGCGGAGGATGCGGAAGGGTTTTACGGTCAGGTTCACAATGGTGGACTCCACCCCCACCGAGCAGGGGCCGCCGTCCAGCACCGCCCCAATGCGGCCGTCCAGCTGCTCCAGCACCTGCTGAGCGTTCTTGGGGCTGGGGTGGCCGGAGATGTTGGCGGAGGGACAGGCCAAAGGATGGCCCAGAGCCCGGATAACCCCCAGGGTGTCCGGGTGGTCGGGGCAGCGCACCCCCTGGGTGGCGCCCCCGGCGGGAACGATGGAGGGCAGGGTGCCCTTGCCCCACAAAATCATGGTCAGAGGACCCGGCCAGAAGGCCTTGGCCAGGGTGTATGCCTCGGGAGGAATGTCCCGGCACACCCCTTCCACCATGTCCATGCCGTCCACCAGCACGTTCAGGGGCTTCTCCTCCGGGCGGCCCTTGGCCTCGTAGTTGGCCCGCACCGATTCCTCGATGTAGGCGTCCGAGGCCAGGCCGTACACCGTCTCGGTGGGCACCGCCACCAGCTCCCCCGCTGCCAACAGCTGGGCAGCCTTGGCCACCTCATGGGGGGCCAGGGTCTGGGTCTCAGGACGGCCCAGTACCAGAGAGAGGAGCTGTCCGGGCCGCTCCACCAAGTGGTGGGCTCCCTCCTGCTCCAGCTCGGAGCGGCTGCGGAACCCCCACAGCACCCCGCAGGTGTCCAGCGAGCCGTTTTTCCCGGTACGGATGTCCACGTTGCTGTCCCCCACAAAGAGGGTGGTGTCCGGCTTGGCTCCCATCTGCTCCATGAGGGCATAGAGCAAGGTAGGGTCGGGCTTGGTGGGCTGGTCGGGCAGTGCCCCCTGGATGTGGGTGAACACTCCGGGGTAGTACCGCTCCATCACCGCCCCAGCCAGGGAGTGGGCCTTGTTGGTGAGCACGCCGATGCCCACCCCCGCCTGCTTTAAGGCGTCCAGAACCTGGGCCATTCCCCAATAGGGGGCGGTGAGGTCCTCTTTGTGGGCCCCGTAGTAGTCCATAAACTGGGCCAGAGCTTCCTCCAGCTCCTCCTGGGATGTGCCTTGGGGGGCAAACCGCTCCACCAGCTTGGGGATGCCGTTGCCCACCTTGGTCTTGTAGGCCTCCACCGTGTGGGTGGGCCAGCCCCGCTGGGTGCACACCCAGTTTCCGGCGTTGGCCAGGTCGTCAATGGTATTGAGGAGGGTTCCATCTAAGTCAAAAATCACATGGGTATACATTTGTCTAGCCCTCTCCTTGTTTCAGCCGCTGGGCCCGGTCGGCGGTGATGAGCCCGTCGATGATCTCGTCCAGATCTCCGTCCATGACAGCGTCCAATTTGTATATGGTCAGCCCGATGCGGTGCTCGGTGAGCCGCCCCTGGGGGAAGTTGTAGGTGCGGATGCGCTCGTTGCGCATGCCCGAGCCCACCTGGCTGCGCCGCTGGTCTCCGTATTCCTCCGAAATGCGCTGCTGCTCCTGGTCGTAGAGCATGGAGGCCAAAATGCGCATGGCCTTCTCCCGGTTCTGGAACTGGCTGCGCTCCTGCTGGCACTCCACCACCGTGCCCGTGGGCTTGTGGATGAGGCGCACCGCCGAAGAGGTCTTGTTCACGTGCTGACCTCCGGCACCGGAGGCCCGGTAGACCTGCATTTCCACATCGGCGGGATTGAGCTGCACGTCCACCTGCTCCATTTCCGGCAGCACCGCCACGGTGGCGGTGGAGGTGTGCACCCGGCCGCCGGATTCCGTCTCCGGCACCCGCTGCACCCGGTGCACCCCACTCTCAAATTTCAGCCGGGAGTAAGCCCCATCCCCGGAGATGGTCAGGGAGATGTCCTTGACGCCTCCCAGCTCGGTCTCGCTGACGCTGTTGACCTCCACCTTCCACCCCCGCTTTTCCGCGTACATGGTGTACATGCGGGTGAGGGAGTGGGCAAAGAGGGCGGACTCTTCCCCGCCCACTCCGGCCCGAATCTCCACAATCACGTTTTTGTCGTCGTTGGGGTCCCGGGGCAGCAGCAGCTCCCGGATGAGCTGCTCCAGGCGCTCCAGTTCCTCACGGGCCTTTGCCATTTCCTCCTGGGCCAAGTCCTTAAAGTCCGGGTCGGAGAGCAATGCCTCTGCTCCCCGCAGGTCCTCCTCTGCCTTACACCAGCTGCGGTAGGCGGTGACCAGGGGCTCCAGTTCCCGCTGCTCCTTGTTGAGCCGGGACACCAAGTCCGGGTCTTCATAGGTCTCGTTGGCGGCCAGACGGGCCTCGATCTCCCCGTACCGCTGCTCAATGCCTCTGAGTTTGTCCGTCATGTTCTCACCCCCTGGCCTCTTCCAGCTGGGCAGCCAGGTTCTCCCACTGGGTATACAGGTGGGCCAGCTCGTCCTCCAGGCGGCTGCGCTCCTCGTAGAGCTCCTGGGCCTTAAGGTAGTCGCTGGCGGCGGCCTCCAGCTCACCCGTGAGCTCGTCCAGGCGGATCTCCGCCTTCTCCACCGCCCGCTCGGCACTCCGCACCTGCTTTTCCAGCTCCTTGGTGCCGCCAGAACGCTTGGGTTTCTCCTCCGCCTTGGGCTTTTCCGGCTGCACCTGGGCCTTGGCGGCGTTTTTCAGCTGGGTCTGCCGCTCCCGCCAGGCCCGGAACTCCCCGTAGGTGCCCCGGAAGTCCTGAATCTTGCCGTCTTCCAGCATCCACACACGGGTGGCAAACTTCTCGATAAAATAGCGGTCGTGGGAGACGAAGAGCAGGTTACCTCCGTACTCTGACACCGCCTCTTCCATCCACTCCCGGGAGTCAATGTCCAGGTGGTTGGTGGGCTCGTCCAGCACCAGAAGGTTGATTTTGCTGTCCATGAGCATGCACAGCCGCAGCCGGGACTGCTCGCCGCCGGACAGGGTGGACACGGACTTAAACACGTCATCCCCCCGGAACCGGAAGGAGGCCAGACGGTCCCGGGCCTCCTGGGTGGTGCAGTTCTGGGCGTAGAGCATGGTGTCCACCAGGTTGCGCTCCGGGTGATCGAAGTGGATGATCTGGGGCAGATACCCCACCCGGATGGAGGGGCCTAGGTAGATGCTGCCCTGGTCCGGGGCCTCCTCCTCCATGAGGATTTTCAGGAAGGTGGACTTTCCGGTGCCGTTGTCTCCCAACAGGGCAATGCGCTCGCCCCCCGCCACTTCCAGATTCAAATCCGAGAAGAGGGTGCGGTCCCCGAAGTGCTTGGACAGCCCCGTGACCACCATGGCCTCGTCTCCGTGGAACTCCCGCTCCCCAAACCGGGTGGTCATCTTCTTCTCCCGGGTGGGCTTGGCGGTGGTGTTCATGCGCTCAATGCGCCGCTCCATGTTGATGGCCCGCTTGTACTGCTTGTCGTTGCCCTGGAAGGCCCACAGGCGCATCTGCTGGGCGGCCTGCTCCAACTGGGCGATCTTGGCCTGCTCCTTCTCATACTGGCGCAGCCGCTCCTGGTACCGCCGCTCCTTCTCCTCCACGTAGAAGGTGTAGTTGCCGGAGTACAGCTCCGCTTTGCCGTCCTGAAGCTCCACCACCCGGCGCACCACCTTGTCCAGGAACCATCGGTCGTGGGAGATGGCCAGGACGGTGCCGGGAAAGTGCTCCAGATATTCCTCCAGCCACTCGGTGGCGTTGAGGTCCAAGTGGTTGGTGGGCTCGTCCAACAGGAGGATATCCGTATCCTCCAAGATGAGACGGGCCAGGTTGATGCGGGTCTTCTCGCCGCCGGACAGGGCGGAGAAGAGCCGTCCTCTCATATCCTGGTCAATGGCCAGGCCGTTGCACACCTTGTTGAGCTGAGTCTTGGTGTGGTAACCGCCCCCCGCCTCAAAGGCGGCGGTGAGCTTGTCGTAGCGCTCCATGACGCTCTGGGTGGGGTGGTCCCCCATCTTCATCCCCAGCTCGGCCAGCTCCCGCTCGATGTTGTGCAGGCGTTCAAAGGCGGTGTCCAGCACGTCCTCCACGGTGTACCCCTCGGGGTAGACGGGAATCTGGGAGATGAGGCCCACCCGCTTGCCGGGGGCAATGGTGACGGTGCCCTCGTCCGCCTCCACCTCGCCGGTGATGATGCGGAAGATGGTGGTCTTGCCGGCGCCGTTGCGGCCCAGCAGGCCCACCCGCTCCCCGGTATCCACCTGGAGGGAAAACCCGTCCAGGATTTTTCTGCCCACTTCAAATTCTTTGACCAGGCCGGTCAACTGTATATCAATCATTCCGTTCTCCTCGTCCACCGGCCTCTAACCCATTATTACTTCTGGGTCTGGGCCGTCAGATAGTCTACAATCTTCTCAAACGCCATGGACCGGGAGGCCTTGACCAGGATGGTCACCCCCGCCCGGATTTCCCGGCTCAGCGCCTCCTTGGCCTCCTCCAGATCATGGAAATAGGAGACCTGCTCCTGGCTCATGCCCGCCTGGACGGCTCCCTGGGCCATGTACTTGGCCAGGTCGCCAATGGCGATGAGCCGCTCCACTCCGGCCTGGGCGAAGTAGCCGCCCACCGCCTGGTGGAACATGGCGCTATTGGCGCCCAGCTCCTTCATATCCCCCACCACAGCCACACGGCGGCGGTCCTTGGCGTCGCCCAGCACGGCGGCAGCTGCCCGCATGGACTGGGGATTGGCGTTGTAGGCGTCGTTCAAAATCACCACGTCCCCAGGGCAGTTGACCACATTCATCCGCATCTTGGTGGGGAGGAAGGCCCGGATGCCCCGGGTGATCTCGTCGGCCTCCATGCCGAACAGCTCGCCCACCGCGGTGGCCATGAGGGTGGGATAGATCATATGGGTGCCCAGGGCGGGGATATCCGCCTGGAACTTGCTGTGGGGGGTCTTCACCTGGCAGGAGATGTGGCTGGCTCCGTCGCTGTCAATGTCAAAGGCGGTGTAGTCCAGCCCCTCCCCGCTGCCCACCATGTAGGTGGTCTGGGGCAGCTTGCCCTTGAGGGTGGAAAGCATGGGGTCGTCCCCGTTGAGAATGGCGGTGCCATCCGCCTTGAGATGGTTGAAGATTTCACACTTGGCGGCAAAGATGGCCTCCCGGCTGCCCAGGTTCTCAATGTGGGAGTCCCCCACATTGGTGATGAGGGCCACATCTGGCTCCACCAGCTCACTGAGGTAGTCGATCTCCCCGGCGTGGTCCATGCCCATCTCCAACACACAGATCTGGTGGGTGTGGTCCAGGCGCAGCAGGGTGAGGGGCAGTCCGATGTCATTGTTGAAGTTGCCCTCGGTTTTCAGCACCTTGTACTTGGCCCCCAGCACCGCCGCCACCATGTCCTTGGTGGTGGTCTTGCCCACCGAGCCGGTCACCGCCACAAAGGGGATGTGGAACATCTCCTTATAGTACCGGGCCAGGTCCCGCAGGGCCCGCTGGGTGGAACGCACCTTGATGTAGAACTTCCCTGGCAGGTAGCTTTCCCGCTCCCGGGCGGTGATGCAGCCCACCGCCCCCTGCTCCAGGGCGCTGTTGATGAAGGAGTGGCCGTCAAACCGCTCCCCCTCCAGGGGAAGGAACAGGCAGCCCTGGGGGACACTGCGGCTGTCGGTGCACACCTCGGTGACCGTCTGATTCAGGTCGGCCTCCCCTCCGATGAGGGTGCCGCCCACTGCCTGGAGTAGCTGCGCCAATGTCAAAGCTTCCATCTCTTCTTCTCCTTTACTGGTCCTCAGTGTCCCGCCTTGCGGGCCTGCAAGGATGCCTCAATGATGCGCTCGCACAAGGTGCCGTAGTCGATGCCCACCACAGCCGCCTCCTGGGGCAGCAGGCTGGTGGGAGTCATGCCGGGCAGGGTGTTGATCTCCAAGAACCAGGGGGTGCCGTCCTCGGTGACAATGAAGTCCGCCCGGGAGTACACCGCCAGGCCCACCCCGTGGAACACCTTCAAAGCGGCCTCGGCCAGCCGCTGCTCCCACTGCTGGGGAATCTGGGCGGGACAGATCTCGTCCGCCGCCCCGGGCTGGTACTTGTTCTCATAGTCATAGAATCCCTCTTTGGGGATGATCTCAATGGAGGGAAGGGCCTTTCCTTCCAGAATGCCCACCTGGATTTCCCGGCCCTGCACGTACTGCTCCACCACACAGCGGCCGCCCAGCTCCAGGCCCTCTTCCAGAGCAGCCTGCAGCTCCTCCTTGGTGCGAGGAATGGACACGCCGATGGAGGAGCCGTAGTCCACGGGCTTGACCACGCAGGGCACTTCCAGACGCTCCACCAGGCCGGGGATGTCCGCTGCGGTGTAGTCCACCAGCTCCCAGCTGGGGGTCTGCACCCCCAGAGGGGCCACGATGCGCTTGGTCAGGTCCTTATCCATGGCGATGGCGGAGCCCAGGTAGTTGGACCCGGTGTAGGGGATGCCCATGAGGTCCAGAGCGGCCTGCACCCGGCCGTCCTCGCCGCAGGCTCCGTGGAGGGCCAGGAACACCACGTCCGCCTGAGCGCACAGCTCCAACACCCCAGGTCCAAACTGGCTGGCGCCCCCGTCAGTGCGAGAGGCCTTCACCTGCTCCAGGTCGGGGGCCACCCGGCCCACCCGGGTCAGCTCCTCGTCCAGAGGTGCGTCAAACAGGGTCTCCACCGGGGCGTGGGTGCCCAGGAACATATCCACAAAGGCCACCTGGTGCCCCCGCTGGCGCAGGGCGGTACACACCTTGCAGCCGCTGGACAGCGAGACATTCCGCTCCGGGCTCAGTCCGCCCGCCAATACCACAATCTTCATGACCATTCTCCTTTATCGGTGGAATCACTCCATGGAACATTCGGTCCCTACAAAGCATTCACTCTTCTCTTCATAGGTATGACTCCCAGGCCTCGTTTATCCCAGGGATACCCACATTAGCAAATCATTATATCACTTTGCCCCGGTCCAGGCAAGAGGTGGGTTTTTCTGAGAAAAAGAAAAACGGACATGACCTTGGTCATGTCCGTTTGGCAGCGGATGAAGGATTCGAACCCTCACGAACAGAGTCAGAGTCTGGTGTGCTACCATTACACTAATCCGCTATATTTGTTCATTTGTCTTGCGCTTTGTTTTGTGCCGCTCGCTTGAGCCTTGCTTAGTATAGCACGTATACGAAAAATGTCAACCCCCTTTTTTCGATTTTTTGAAAAAATTTTGTGCCCCCCAAATTGGGGGGCACAGGACACTCGTTAGGCATAGAAGGAGTGGCCGCCAATGGTGGCCACATAGGCACGGTTCCGGGAGGCGTAGCAGTCCAGGCCTGCCCGGTTGAAGAACAGAGCGTTATCCAGCACCACCGCTCCGTCCAGCACCAGCTTGGCAGCCACCACGCTCTCCCAGTTGGGATCGCGGTGGATGGAGCCGCTGGAGGCAGGGCTAAACTGATTCTTCTGGAAAATCACGCCCTCCACCGTGTTGGGGAACTTGTAGCTGGCCACTCGGTTCATCACCACGTTGCCCACTGCGATCTTCCCCGCCATAGGTTGATTGCCGCTCTCCGAATAGATGATGTGGGAGAGCCAATAGAGATCATTGCTGTTGTAATAGGAACTGCCAGGGGTGATATAGCCCTGGCCCTCCTGGGTGTACAGGCGGATGTACCCGGTGGCATCGTCCCGAACCAACTTCAGATTCAGAATCTCAGCCATGGTATCCACGGGAATCGCCAGATCCCCGTTCAGGTTCACCACACCCTGGTCCAGATAGAGATAGCGGTCGTTGGCCACCACATAACAGGCGCCGTCATACACCGACATCTGCAGAGTCTCCTGGGTCGCCGGGTCGGTGGCGGACACGGACACACCGCCGTCCACCTGCTCCACCACAGCCTGGGGCTGGGCGGCGGCCAGGAAAGATTTCACGGTTACGTAACACTCTCCCCCGATCATCTCACGACCCACGTTCAACAGTGCGACGGAGTCAAGATACAGGCCAATGCCCTGGGGGTGCTGGATGTTCTCTGCGGCCTGCCGGGCCACGATCGCCTCGGCAGAAACCACGGCCATCAGTTCATCTGCGCTGCCCAGCTGCTCGACGACAGCGGGCTCAGAAACCTGAGGCTGAACTGCTTTACTGGGCTGGATCAATGTGCATGCCATGAGTGTCGCCAGCATTGCGCTGGTCACCTTCACATTCATTCAATCGCTCCTTGTTTCAATTTGTTGTCAAATTGTAACCGTATTGTAACCCATTTTAAACCGCTTTGCAACCCTTTTGCTCCGTCATTTTGACTAAACATCTCGCCCCTTTCAGGCAGCATACACACAGGTCATCTAAATTTTGACCATATTTTCCCGTTTTTGTGCGTTTTGCACACAAAAATATAGAGAACGATTTTCCAGGTCAGGACCCGCTCCAGGCTGGTCTCTGAGCTACAAAACGAAACGGTGGAAGCAGCCAAGAAAAGACTGCTTCCACCAGGGGCATCGTTCCGTTCCATCCCGGTGACCTTTGAGGTAGTCCGTGTCGAAAAAAAGGAAAACCCCGAACGTAAAACGTTCGGGGTTTTGGCGGAGTGGGAGGGATTCGAACCCTCGGACGGTTTTTGGCCGTCACACGATTTCCAATCGTGCTCGTTATGACCTCTTCGATACCACTCCGTGTGGCCTCTGTCGGGTCAACGAAGGTCATTATACCAGATTCTCCGCCAATGTCAACACCTTTTTTCAAATTCTTTTTATTTTTTCTTCAGCCACTGGTTTAGGGTGCGCAGCACCACTGGAGACAGCAGCAACAGGGTGGCCAGATTGGGGATGGCCAGCAGGCCGTTACACAGGTCCACCAGCTCCCACACCGCCGCCAAATCTCCCACAGCCCCCGCCACCACGCACAGGGGGAACACCACATGGTACACCCCCAGCACCAGGGGCGACTTGGTGAGGGTCTCCACTCCCCGACGCCCGTAGTACCCCGCCCCCACCAGGGAGGTAAAGGCAAAAAGGGTCAGGCTCACCGTCACCATCCACTCCCCTGCCTTTCCCCACAGGGAGGCAAAGGCGGAGGCGGCCAGGTTGCTGCCCAGCATTTCCCGGGGAATCTCCCCGGCCGCAATCATCTCCTGGGCCGCCACAGGGTCGTAGACCCCAGAGGTGAGAATGACAAGCGCCGTGACCGTGCAGATGACCAGGGTGGCAAAGAACACCTCAAAGATGCCCCACATGCCCTGTTTCCCCGGGTGGTCCACCTGGGCACAGGCGTGGGCCATGGCGGACATGCCCACCCCCGCCTCGTTGCTGAACACCCCCCGGGCCAATCCGTAGCGCAGGGCAAGGCCCATGGAGTAGCCCCCCACCACTGCCTTGGGTGCAAAGGCATAGGTGACAATCTGCTCCATCACCTGGGGGAGCTTCTGGGCATTGACAGCAATCACCCCTACCCCGCCGCCGATGAAGATCACCGCCATCACCGGCACCAACAGCTGGCTGAGCCGGGACACCCGACGGATGCCACCCATGAGCACCACCGACACCACCACTGCCAGCACCACTCCTACTACTTTCGGGGAAAGCCCCACAGACCGCTCCAGAGCCGTGGCGATGGAATTGGCCTGGGCCAGGTTGCCCCCCACCAGAGTCTCCGCCACGCACAGCAGAGCGTACACACAGCCCAGCCACCGCAGTTTCAGGCCCAGTTGGATGTAGGTCATGGGCCCGCCCCGCCACTGGCCCTTCTCGTCCTTCTCCCGGTATTGAATGGCCAGGATTTTCTCTGCACATCCGGTCATCATCCCCAGCAGGGCGGACATCCACATCCAGAACACTGTCCCCGGACCGCCGAAGAAGATGGCCGCCGCCACCCCCGCCACCGAGCCAGTGCCGATGGTGGCCGCCAAGGCCGTGGACAGAGCTTGCAGCTGGGTGACGCCCCCCCGCTCCGCCTTTTGCCGTTGAAACAGTGCCCCCACCGTGTGCTTCCACCACACCGGCAGGCCGAAGATCTGGAAGAATCCCGTGCGCAGGGAGTAGTACAGCCCCACCGCCAGAAAGCCCACCAACAGCGGACCGCCCCAGAGCACACCGCTGATTTGGGATAAAAAAGCCATGTCCACACACCTCCTATCCAAGAAGGTATGCGGACATGATATCCATTATGAAATTTGAGGTTACGCCACACCCCGTCTGTGGGACAGGTCGGCGTACCGCTCCACCGGGCGCTGCATGAGCCGGATGATGATAAACTGTACCGGAGCCATCACCGCAGCCTGCACCACACGGGCGCCCGCCACGGCCCAGTAGGGATTGTCCGTAAGCATGTGTCCCCACAGGGCCGCCAGGAAGATTCCAATGACCACGTGGTTGAACACCAGAGCCAGGGCCAGCTGCCACCACTTTCTCCGTCCCTCTTTCAGGGCCATGCCCAGAGCCACTCCGTGGAGGGCATTGTTTAAGGTGTAGCCAGGGAAATAGGGCCCGATGGGAAAGAGAATGGCGCCCAGCAGGTCGGCCAAGGCTCCCATGACGCCGCCCCAGACCGGGCCAAACAGGGCGCCGCAAACCGCCAGGGGCACAAAGGCAAAGCTAAACTTGGTGATAGGGGTGGCGATGGAGAAGAAGCGGGACAGCACCACCTCCATGGCCAGCAAAACGGCCACTTGGGCCAAGATCAGAACTGAAAACTTTTTATTCATGACAAATCTCCCTTTTTCGACAATACACAGGTACGAATCTCTCCCACAGAGTACAGAGAGCCCAGGGCGCACACCACCCCGTCCGCGACCGCCAGTTCCATGGCTCGCTCCACCCCCTGGGAGATGGAGGCGGCGGCATAGGCGGGGGTTCCATAGGCAGACAGCTCTCGGGCCAGGGTCTCCGCGTCCAGGGCCCGGGGGCTGGGGGGCGTGATGGTGACAAAGGCCTGGGCCAACGGGGCCACCAACTCACACAGGCCCGCTCGGTCCTTGTCCTCCAGCACTCCCATGAGGAGCACTGGGGCTTTTCCCGGGAAATAGCGCTTGAGGTTGTCCGCCACCGTGGCGGCGCACTGGGGGTTGTGGCCCCCGTCCACCACAAACCAGGGGTTACGAGACAGGACTTCAAATCGGCCGGGCCAGCGCACCCGCTCCAGCCCCTGGGCCAGAGCCTGGGGCGAGACAGGATACTTGGCGGAAATGGCCTCTAGAGTTGCGAGCACCACAGCGCCGTTGTGGCGCTGGTTGTCCCCCAGCAGAGGAACAAAGAGGGACTGCCCCTTCCAGCTCCACCACTGCCCCTCCGGGCTCTCCCGGTCCAGGACCACGTCCTGGGCGCGGGCAATGGTGAGGGAGGCCCCATGGGCCTGACAGACCTCACGCACCACCTGGGTGACGCTCTCCTTCTGCTCATAGAGGACGACAGGACAGCCGTCCTTGATGACCGCCGCCTTCTCGGCAGCAATGGCCTCCACGGTATTGCCCAGCTGGGCGGTGTGGTCCAGGCCGATGTTGGTGATGACCACCGCCTGGGGAGCGGGGATGGCGTTGGTGGAGTCCAGGCGGCCGCCCATACCGGCCTCCAGCACCACGATGTCACAGCCCCGGCGACGGAAGAACTCCAGGGCCACACAGGTCACCAGCTCAAACTCGGTGGGGTGCTCCTCCATCTGGTCAGCCAGCCCTCCCACCCAGGACGTGATGGCGGCCAGCTCGTCTCCGGTGATCTCCTCCCCGTTCACCGTCATCCGCTCTTCAAAGTGGTGGATGTAGGGGGAGGTGTACAGGCCTGTGGTGTAGCCAGCGGCGGTGAGCACCGAGGCCAGCATGGCCGCCGTGGAGCCCTTGCCGTTGGTGCCCACAATGTGAATAAACTGGAGCTGCTGCTCCGGGTTGCCCATGGCAGCCAGCAGCTGCCGGGTGCGAGAAAGGCCGGGGCGGCTGCCCAGCCAGGAAAAGGAGTGGATATACTCCACTGCCTGTGCCCCTGTGGTCAGGGGCGGGTGTTTGTCCATAAAAATACCTCCTTTGCATCGGCAGCCCGGAAACGGGAACGCCGCACAAAGGAGGGACAATGGCTCCGCTATGCGGCAGCGGGATGCGGTGGGCACACTGCAAGCCTGGGGGGATCTCCCCTCGTGCTATTCGTCCGGCGGACAACTCCCCGTCCCGCCGGCACTGTCTCCCCCATCAAGGGAAGCACAACACGTGCGCACCTACTCTGCCTGTTTGACTGTCAGTGTACTCCTATCCTGACGAAATTGCAAGACAAATTTTCACCCCCGGCCATGAGGCCGGGGGTGAAGTGCACAATTATTCCACGGTAACCGACTTGGCCAGATTTCTGGGTTTGTCGATGTCACAGCCCCGGTGCAGGGCCACATAGTAGGCAAACAGCTGGAGGGGCACCACACCCAGGGAGGGCAGCAGCATGGGGTGGGTGTCGGGGATGAGCATCATGCCGTTGGCCACCTCCTCCATCCGGGCGGCGTGGCTGGCGGTGGTGAGGGCCAGCACATCCGCTCCACGGCTCTTCACCTCCACCACATTGCTCAACGCCTTGTCAAATAGGGCGCCATAGGTGCCCACAGCCACCACCAGGGTGCCGTCCTCAATGAGGGAGATGGTACCATGCTTCAGCTCTCCGGAGGCGTAGGCCTCGGAGTGGATATAGGAAATTTCCTTGAGCTTCAGCGACCCCTCCAGGCCCAGGGCATAGTCCACATTGCGCCCCATGAAGAAGATGGACTCGTGGTTGAAGTACTGGGAGGCCAGATACTGAATCTGGCTTTTCTGGGCCAGCACCTCCTCCATCTGGGCGGGGAGCAGGAGCATCTGGTCCAAAATATTCCGGTACTCCTCGGTCTCAATGGTGTCCAGTTTCCGGGCAAAGTACAGGCCCAGCAGGTTGAGCACCGCCAGTTGGGTGGTATATGCCTTGGTGGTGGCCACGGCGATCTCCGGCCCGGCCCAGGTGTAGAGCACCACGTCGGACTCCCGGGCGATGGAGGAGCCCACCACATTGACGATGGCCAGCACTTTGGACCCCAGGCGTTTGGCCTCCCGCAGGGCGGCCATGGTGTCCAGGGTCTCGCCGGACTGGCTGATGACCACCACCAGGGTGTGCTCATCCACAATGGGCTCCATGTATCGGAACTCGGAGGCCAGGGCCACCTCCACAGGCTTGCGCAGCAGCCGCTCCAGGTGGTACTTGCCCACCATGCCCACATGGTAGGAGGAACCGCAGGCCACAATGTACAGCTTTTGGAGGTCTCGAATCTCCTCATCGGTGAGGGCGAAGTCCTCCAGGTACACCTCTCCGTCCTGAATGCGGGGGAAGATGGTGCGGCGCAGGGCCTCGGGCTGCTCCATGATCTCCTTGGCCATGAAGTGCTCGTAGCCGCCCTTTTCGGCGGCGTCCACCTCCCAGTCTACCCGGGCGACCTCCTTGGTGATGGGCTGGAGCAGGCTGTTGTAGCACTGGATGCCCTGGGCGGTGAGCACCGCCACCTCGCCGTCCTCCATATAGATGACGTCCCGGGTGTGGCGCAAAATGGCGGTGACGTCGGAGGCCAGGAAGTTGGACTCCTCCCCCAGCCCCAAAATCAGGGGGCTATCCTTGCGCACCGCAATGAGCTGGTCCGGCTGGTCGCAGCACAGGATGCCCAGGGCGTAGGCGCCCTCAATGCGGTGGAGCACTCGGCCTACGGCCGCCAGCAAGTCTCCCTCATAGAAGTACTCCACCAGCTGGGCCACCACCTCACTGTCCGTCTCCGAGACGAAGGGAACCCCCTTAGACTGGAGGAAGCTTTTGAGCTGGGCATAGTTTTCGATGATGCCGTTGTGCACCACCGCAATCTTGCCGCTGTGGCTGACATGGGGATGGGAGTTGGTGTCCGAGGGGGCCCCGTGGGTGGCCCAACGGGTATGGCCGATGCCGATGGTGCCCTGAATGGCACGCCCGCCCTGAATCATATCCGAGAGCACCTGCAAGCGTCCCTTGGACTTGGCCACCCGCACCTGTCCGTCATGGTACACCGCCACGCCGGCGGAGTCATACCCCCGGTATTCCAGGCGGGACAGACCGTCCAGCAAAATGGGGGCCGCCTGTTCCCTGCCCGCATAGCCTACAATTCCACACATGGCTACATCCTCCTCCCAGTTTTGCCTGAAATGCAGACACAACGCCCCGGTACAAGGCGTTGTGTCCAAATATCCTCACCGGCCTGAGACCTGGCTGTCAATGTGGGCGTCGATCTGCCGGGTAAATTCCAGCGCTGCATTGTGCCCCATCTTCTTGTTGCGGTTGTTCATGGCCGCCACCTCCAGGATGACCGCCAGATTTCGTCCGGGCTTGACAGGTATGGTCAGGGTGGGCAGTTCCACCCCCATCACCTCTGTGAAGAACTCGTCTGCCCCCAGGCGGTCGTACATGGCGCCCTCCTGCCAGTTCTCCAGCTTCACCAGCATATCAATGTTGGTCTCGAATTTCACCGCCGACATACCGAACAGGCGGCGGACATCCACCACACCGATGCCCCGCAACTCCATATAGTGGCGGATGAGCTCGGGGGCGGTGCCCACCAGGCGGTTGTTGAAGCCCCGGCGAATTTCCACCGCATCGTCGGCAATGAGGCGGTGGCCACGCTTGATGAGCTCAATGGCGGTCTCGCTCTTGCCCACGCCGGACTCGCCCATGAGCAGCACGCCCTCGCCGTACACCTCCACCAGCACGCCGTGGCGGGTGATGGTGGGAGACAGCGCCACCCGCAGGTAGGCGATGAGGGTGCTCATGAAATCCGCCGTATTCTCCTTAGTGCGCAGCAGAACCTGGTCGTACTTCTTGGCCGACTCCATGCACTCCGGGTACGGCTCCAGGCCCCGTGCGATGATCACCGCCGGGGTGTGATAGGAAAACAGCTGGTCAAAGCGCTCCATGCGCTCCTCTGCCGTGCGCTCTTGCAAGTAAGACCACTCCACCAGGCCCAGCAGCTGCATACGCTCCCGGTCAAAGTAGTCGAAATAACCCGTCATCTGGAGGCCGGGACGGTTCACGTCCTGGATGGAGATTTGGCGGTCCCGGTAACCCTCCGGGCCGTACAGCACCTCAAGATGAAACTGGTCAATGATGGTGCCCAAACGAATGGTAGGCCCTTTTCCCATGATTTCACGCCCTTTCCTCGCGTTTTGTTCCTTTATTTTACCACAAAGCCCCAACGAAAAAAATACTTCTTTTTGAAAAATGCCCCTTGATTTTCTCTTAAGTTTCTGGTAAGATATCGTAGTTATCGTATGAATGTAATTCCAACCAGCGAGGAGGTTTGTAGATATGGCCAAATGTGAGTTTTGTGGTAAGGGCGTGAACTTCGGCATCCAGGTTTCTCACTCCCACCGCCGCTCCAACCGTCCCTGGAAGCCCAACGTCAAGCGCGTTAAGGCTGTGGTGGACGGCACCCCCAAGCACGTCTATGTGTGCACCCGCTGCCTCCGTTCCGGCAAGGTCACCCGTGCTGTGTAATTCCATACACTCATGACTCAAAGCCCTGTACCGCATGGTACAGGGCTTTCGTCGTTGTATGGGCAATGTGTCAGCGGGGATATTTCTGGAGCATTTCCGCTTTGAGCTGCTCCCAGGCTTCCACGACTTCGGGAGAGGTTCCAAAGAATTCGTTGTCCCGGCCCTGGGTGTAGGTCACGCCAGACTCCCAGTCTCCCGTATATACCACCGGGACATTCTCGATGTGGTCATAGCAAAACACCGGGGACATAAAGTCCACCCAGCTGCCCTCTCCTGCACATCCAGGAAGTTTTGAGGATACAAAACGGAGCCCGGAGAGATGTTCCCATCTCTCCGGGCTCTGTTTCATTCTGTTATCTAAAGCTTTACAGCCAAATCTCTTCCAGTTCCAGCTCCGAGCGGCGCTCCCGCACCATGAGCTGGCTCAGAATCACATGGGGGTCCTTGCCCTCATAGAGCACCTGATAGGCGCCCTCTGCAATTGGCATCTCCACCCCCATCTTGTGGGCCAGCTGGCGGGCGGAGGCGGCGGCGTAGTAGCCCTCCACCACGGTGCCGTCCTTGCCGCCCACGGCCTCGGCCACAGGCGTACCCTTGCCGATGGCAATGCCCGCCCGGCAGTTACGGGAGTGCATGGAGGTACAGGTGACAATGAGGTCGCCCAGGCCGGACAGCCCGGCGAAGGTCTCCTTGTTGGCCCCCATAGCCACACCCAGGCGGGCCATCTCGGTGAGGGCCCGGGTCATAATGAGGGCCTTGGTGTTGTCTCCGTAGCCCATGCCCACACAACAGCCGGTACACAGGGCCACCACGTTTTTCAGGGCCGCCCCGATCTCCACCCCCAGAATGTCCGGGGAGGTGTACAGGCGCATATTGCGGTTCATAAAGATGTCCTGGGCCAGCAGCGCCGCCTCTTTGTTCTCCGAGGCCACCACTACGCCAGTGGGCAGCCCACGGGCCACCTCTTCGGCGTGGGAGGGGCCGGAAAGCACCACCACAGGACAGTTGGGAATCTCCTCCTCAATGACCTGGTGGAGCAGCAGACAGCTGTCCTTTTCAATACCCTTGGCCACACTCACCAGCACAGTGCCCGCCTTGAGATAGGGGGCAATCTGCTTGGAGGTGGCACGCACGGCAAAGGAGGGGGTGGCCAGGACCACCACTTGGCTTTGGGTCAGGACGTTCAGGTCACAGGTCAGCTCCAGCTCCTGGGGCAGCTTCACCCCAGGGAGCACGGGATTCTCCCGGCTCTCCTGCATCTCTTGGCATTTCTCCGCTCGGCGGCACCACATGGACACCTGGTGTCCATTTTCCAGCAGCACCAGAGCCAGGGCTGTTCCCCAGCCGCCGCTGCCTACCACGGTGATGTTCATGCCTCACCCTCCTGAAGCTTCTTCTCTTCCTGGTCGTCGGACACTTCCTCAGATGTTTCCTCCTGTGTGGAAGATTTCTCCTCCTGCTCAGAGGTCTCCTCTTCCACCTGGTCGGCATGTTCTTCCCCGGCAGAGGCCTGGTCGGCGGGAGTCTCAGGCCCTTCCTGCTCCTCCGCTGTCTCCTCTATCTCTTCCGAAGGGTCAGGCGTTTCCGATTCCGCCTCCGCTTCCTTTTTCTTGTGCAGGGCGAACTTGGACTCGGTGCCCTTGACGATGCGCACCATGTTGCCCCGGTGCTTGAACAAAATCAGGCCGCCGATGATGACCGCCAGCACCGTGATGAGCTCATCCTGGTAGACAAACCCGGTGACAAAGGGAAAGGACAGTCCGGCCCAGCAGGAGCCCAGGGACACGTACCGGGTGGCAATGGCCAGGATGAGGAATCCACCCCACACCACCAGGGCCACCCGCCAATCCATCATCAGGGCGATGGTACCGCCGGACAGAATGCCCTTACCGCCCCGGAACTGGAAGGTCACGGGGAACATGTGGCCCAGCAGGCAAAAGAGGCCCGCCCAGTACTTGCTCAAGGTGATGAGCTCAGGGGAGATGGAGCCTGCAATCCACATGGCAAACAGCACCGCCACCACGGCCTTCACGGCGTCCGAGAGAATGACCACCAGGGTCAAGGGGCCGCCGAAGGTGCGGTAGAAGTTGGTCAGACCTGCGTTTCCGCTGCCGTGGTTGCGCACGTCGTCCCGGAGGATGTACCGGGACACCACCACGGCCCCGTTGAAGCAGCCCAAAAAGTAGGCCAGCACTGCAATGCCCACCGCCGCCAGGGCCAGCCAGCCCCCGGACACATGGGCAGAGTCCAACACATAGTTCAGCACGACTTACTCCTCCTTATCACCCTTTTGCCGGATGGTGATGCGCACCGGAGTGCCCACCAGTCCGAAGGTGGCACGAATTTGGTTCTCGATATAACGCTGATAGGAAAAGTGGAACAGCTTGGCATCGTTGCAGAAAATGACAAAGTGGGGAGGCTTGACGCCCACCTGGGTCATATAGTAGATCTTCAGGCGGCGGCCCTTGTCCGTGGGGGGCTGCACTCGGGTCTGGGCATCGGCCAGCACCGAGTTGAGCACACCGGTGGGGATGCGCATGGTGGCCTGGTTGACCACGTTCTGGATGACCTGGAACAGGCGGTCCACCCGCTGGCCCGTCATGGCGGAGATAAACAGGATGGGGGCGTAGGTCATATAGGACAGATCCCGGCGCACTTCTTCCTCCATGCGCTTCATGGTCTTGTCGTCCTTCTCGATGGCGTCCCACTTGTTGACTACGATGATACAGGCCTTGCCCGCCTCGTGGGCCAGGCCCGCCACCTTGGTGTCCTGCTCGGTGACCCCCTCCTGGGCGTCGATCATAATGAGGCACACGTCGCTGCGCTCAATGGCCATGGTGGCCCGGAGCACCGAGAACTTCTCAATGCGGTCGTCCACCTTGGACTTTTTACGCATACCGGCGGTGTCGATGATGAGGTACTTGCCCGTCTCGTTTTCAAAGTAGCTGTCCACGGCATCTCGGGTGGTACCCGCCACGTTGGAGACGATGACCCGCTCCTGGCCCAGAATCCGGTTGGTGAGAGAGGACTTGCCCACGTTGGGCTTGCCGATGATGGCCACCTTCACCACATCGTCGTCCTCCTCTTCGTCCTCCTCGGGGGGGAAGTAGGACAGGCAGGCATCCAGCAGGTCGCCGGTGCCGTGGCCGTGGACGGCGGAGATGGGATAGGGGTCACCCAGACCCAGGTTATAAAACTCGTAGATGTCCGGGTTGGTGGGTCCGGTGGAGTCCATCTTGTTCACCGCCAGAATCACCGGCTTCTTGGAGCGCTGGAGCATGCCAGCCACCTCCTGGTCGGCGGCGGTCATGCCGGTGCGGATGTCGCAGACAAAGATGATCACCGTGGCCGACTCAATGGCAATCTCCGCCTGGAGACGCATAAAGGACAGAATCTCGTTGTCGGTGCCCGGCTCAATGCCGCCGGTGTCCACCAGATCGAAGGTGCGGCCCAGCCACTCGGCCTGGGCGTAGAGGCGGTCGCGGGTGACGCCGGGGGTGTCTTCCACAATGGACAGGCGCTTTCCCGTCAGCTTATTAAACAGCATGGACTTACCCACGTTGGGGCGGCCCACAATGGCCACCAATGGTCTCGCCATGAAAATCCCTCCTTACTCGAAAAGATCAGATTATTTTATATTGTTAAAAGTCAGTATATCAAACTTCACAGACTATGAAAAGCAAATTTTGACAAAACCAGGCTTTTCAGCCCTTTCACCAGAAAAGTACGTAAAAGAGGCTGTCGCAAAGCGCACTTTGCAACAGCCTCTTTTTCATCACAGGCGATCACTCGCTCACAGTAACCTCACGACCATTGTAGGTCATGCAGTTCTTGCAGACGCGGTGAGGCAGGCGGACAGCACCGCACTTGGGGCAGGTGTTGACACCGGGAGTCTCCAGCTTCCACACGGAGCTGCGACGCTTGTTTCTGCGCTGCTTGGATACTTTACTCTTAGGGACGGCCATTTTGACACCTCCTTATCGGTCAATGTCCGCAGACATAACATTACAAATCATCCGTCCTGACCCAACAGCTGGGCCAGCTTGGACAGACGGGGATCAATCTCCTTCTTGCAACGGCAAGGCTCATGGTTCAGGTCTGCACCGCAGCCCGGACACAGCCCCTTGCAGTCTGGAGAGCAGAGATTCTTCGTGTCCATATTCAGGAGGAACACGTCACCCAGCAACTCCTCCAGATCCAGCTGCATCTCCCCATCCAGCAAAATGATATCATCATTTTCCTCGTCTTCCAATTCGGTAGCCAGCATGGACTCAAAGTCCACCGTCTTCTCCTTGGAAAAGGGTTGGGCGCAGCGGTCGCAAATGAGGGACAGGGTGGTTGCCATGCTGGCCTGGAGCAACAGCACCCCCGCCATATTCCGCACTCTGCCTTCCACAGTGACAGGTTGGGATACAGGGTGGTCTCCGTTCCACTCCAGCTGAGTTAGGTCCATCTGGAAGGAAAACGGAAGGGTGGCGCCCGGCTGACGGGCAATTTGCTTCAAATCCAGTTTCATCGGCACACCTCGCATAACGACACAAATGGTATTATACTCAAGAGTCTCCCACTTGTCAAATGGTTTCTTGATTTTTTCTCTCTTTTTTTTCACCAAAAATCATGGTACACTGAAGGCAGTATCTTGACAGTCCAGGAGTGATGGTGATTGAAGGAATTTACCATTGGAAAAAATGACGCCGGGCAGCGGCTGGACCGCTGGCTGGCCAAGACCGTGCCCCTCCTCCCCGCCCCGTTGGCTCAGAAGTACATCCGCCTCAAACGGGTCAAGCGCAACGGCAAGGGCTCCAAGCGGGACGTGCGCCTGGAAGTGGGGGACGTATTACAATTATACATCAACGACGAATTTTTTCAAACCCCAAATCGGGAAAATGCGTTTCTCTCTGTGTTCAAGCCCCAGCTGGACATTGTCTATGAGGACGAACACATTCTCCTTTTAAACAAGCGCCCGGGTATGGTGGTACACCCCGATGACCAGGAGCGGGTGAATACCCTGCTGACCCACATCCAGGCCTACCTCTACCAGAAGAAGGAGTGGTCCCCCTACTGGGAGAACTCCTTTGCCCCCGCCCTTTGTAACCGCATTGACCGCAACACCGGCGGGCTGGTCATCGCCGCCAAGACCGCCGAGGCGCTGCGCATCATGAACCAGAAGATCAAGGACCGGGAGCTCACCAAACTGTACCTGTGTGTCATCCGGGGGGAGATGCGCCCTCGAAAGGGGGAGTTGAAGGGCTTTATCCTCAAGGACGAGAACAAGGCCCAGGTGAAGGTGTACGACCACCCGGTCCCCGGGGGCAAGACCGCCCTTACCTTATATAATACCCTGGCAACCGAAAGCGGGCTGTCCCTGGTGGAATGCGATCTCATCACCGGGCGCACCCACCAGATCCGGGCCCAGTTCGCCGCCGCCGGGCACCCCCTGCTGGGGGACGGCAAGTATGGCCGGGAGCGGGACAACCGCCAGTTTGGCCGCAGCTATCAGGCCCTGTACTCCTACAAGCTACGCTTTGAGTTTACCACCGACGGAGGTTGCCTTTCCCATCTCAACGGCATGGAGTGGACGGTGCGGGACATCGACTTCGTCCCACAGTATTTCCCCAAATTTTCCGCTCAATGGTCGCCCCAGGATTGAGGTTCCACATCCCGCCATTCGCCCCCACAGGCCGCCCCTTGGGCGGCCTGTTTTTTGACCGGAAATGGGGCTGTTTTTTTCAAAAAAATGATTGACATTTCTCCATCGACATAATATAGTGTAACTCGCTATCCGTGAAGCCCCGGGCCCAAATTGGGCTGTCCGCTGGAGGGCACTGGCCGGGACAAATATCGAGGGAGCTGACATTTTAGAAACAACCATAGAAATGAGGGAGGACACATGTCCAAGGAGCTGATCCGCCTGAAAGACTGCGTCATGGCCTACGACGATGGCGTGGTATTGGACCACATCAACCTGTATATCAATGATAAAGAGTTCCTCACGCTGCTGGGTCCCAGTGGGTGCGGCAAGACAACCACGCTTCGTATCATCGGCGGGTTTCTTACGCCTACCTCTGGGGATGTTTTATTTGACGGCGTGAGGATTAATCATGTCCCGCCCCATAAGCGGGAGGTGAATACCGTATTCCAGAAATACGCCCTGTTTCCCCACCTGAATGTGTATGAAAACGTGGCCTTTGGCCTGCGTCTGGGCAAAACCGTCACCAATGTGGTGAACGGAAAGTCCACCGCCAAGAAGGTGAAGATTCCCGAAAAGGAGATTCACCAGCGGGTGATGGAAATGCTGGAGATCGTCAACCTCAAGGGCTTTGAAAAGCGCTCCATCTCCGCCCTCTCCGGCGGTCAGCAGCAGCGTGTGGCCATTGCCCGGGCCCTGGTCAACCAGCCCAAGGTGCTGCTGTTGGACGAGCCTCTGGGCGCTCTGGACATGCGCCTGCGCAAGGACATGCAAAACGAGCTCAAGCGCATCCAGCAGGAGATGGGGATTACCTTCATCTACGTCACCCACGACCAGGAGGAGGCCCTGGCCATGAGCGACACCGTGGTGGTCATGGACGGCGGCCGCATCCAGCAGATCGGCACCCCCGAGGACATCTACAACGAGCCCAAAAACGCCTTTGTGGCCGACTTCATCGGCGAGTCCAACATCATCGACGGCATCATGCGCTCCGACGAGGTGGTGGAGATCTTCAACCGGAAGTTCCGCTGCCTGGACAAGGGCTTTGACAAGGACGAGCCGGTGGACGTGGTCATCCGCCCCGAGGACGTGGACATTGTGGCGGAAAACCAGGGCCAGCTCAAGGGCACGGTCACCTCTGTGACCTTCAAGGGGGTCCACTACGACACCATCGTGGACTTCTATGGCTTCAAGTGGCTCATTCAGACCACCGAATACCACCCCGTGGGCACGGTCATCGGCATCCACCTGGACCCCGACTGCATCCACGTGATGAAAAAGAGCGAGTACTCCGGCATGTTCGGAGACTACTCCTCCTACTCCGAGGAATACGAAGAGATCGGCGATGCGGACTATGAGCCCGAGGAGGAGGAGAACGGGCATGAAGAATAAGCGTTCCCTCCTGGCCATCCCCTATGTGGGATGGATGGCCTTCTTTGTGGTGGCCCCCATCATCATGGTGGTGATCTACGCCTTCACCACCGCCGACTTCTCCTTTACCGGGGAGAACTTCACCCGTATGGGCACCTTTACGGTGATTTTCACCCGCTCCTTCAAGCTGGCCATCATCGCCACCTTGGTTTGCCTGCTCATTGGCTATCCCCTGTCCTACGCCATGGCCAAAGAGGGCAAGAGCTTCCAGCGGGTGGCCATGCTCCTCATCATGCTGCCCATGTGGGTCAACTTCCTGCTGCGCACCTACTCCATGATGTCCATCATGGAAAACAACGGTCTCATCAACCAGTTTTTTGCTGCCATTGGCCTGTTTGATCTCATCAACAACCTCTTTGGCACAGACATTCACTATTTCAAGATGATCGGCACCCAGGGCGCTGTGGTGGTGGGTATGGTGTACAACTACCTGCCCTTTATGGTGCTGCCCATCTATTCCACCCTCATTAAAATGGACAACACCCTGCTGGAGGCCGCCCAGGACTTGGGGGCCGACACCGCCACGGTGTTCCGCAAGGTCATCCTGCCCCTGTCCCTGCCCGGCATTCTCTCCGGCGTGACCATGGTGTTTGTCCCCTCTGTGTCCACCTTTGCCATCTCCCGGCTGTTGGGCGGCGGCATCCAGATGCTGCTGGGCGACCTCATTGAACAGCAGTTCTTGGGCGGCGCCTACAACCCCCACCTGGGCTCGGCCATCGCCCTGGTGATGATGGTCATTGTGGTGGCCTGTATGTGGATTATGAATCGCTTCGGTGAGGGCGAAGAACAGGCGGTGATGCTATGAGTCTGAACAAGAAAAACAGCCTGGGCAACCGCATCCTCATCGGTGTGGTATTCTTCTTCCTCTATGCCCCCATTTTGCTGCTCATTTTCTACTCCTTCAACGCCGCAGACTCCAGCGTGGTGTGGAAGGGCTTCTCCCTGCGGTGGTATGCCAAGCTGTTCCAAAATCAGCTGATTATCAAGAGTGTGTACAACACCCTGCTGGTGTCGGTGCTGGCCACCCTCATTGCCACGGTGGTGGGCACCCTCAGCGCCATTGGCCTGTACTCCATGCGCCGGAAGTTCCGGGAGCCCCTGCTCACCATCAACAACATCCCCATGATGAACGCCGACATCGTCACCGGCGTGGCCATGTGCCTGTTCTTCGTGGCCGCCCTCAGCGGCTGGAACTACCTGGCCTCCCACTATCGGCTCATCATCGACCTCTTCGGCACCCAGTATCGGGTCACCTTCCACCAGCTGTCCCTGGGCTTTGGCACCCTGCTCATTGCCCACATTACCTTTAACATCCCCTATGTCATCCTCTCCGTGGCCCCCAAGCTGCGTCAGATGGACAAAAACCTGGTGGATGCCGCCCAGGACCTGGGCTGCACCTGGCCCCAGGCCTTCTTCAAGGTGATTTTGCCGGAGATCATGCCCGGTATCGTCTCCGGCGCCCTCATCGCCTTCACCATGAGTGTGGACGATTTCGTCATCTCCTACTTCACCGCCGGCTCCTCCACCTCCACCCTGGCCATGCAGATCTACTCCATGACCAAAAAGGGCGTCACCCCGGAGATCAACGCCGTGTCCACCATTCTCTTCGGGGTGGTGCTGGTGCTGCTGATCATCGTCAACGTCCGGGAGATTCGAGCGGAGAAGGCCGCCGCCAAGCGGGTCTATTGATTTTCATCGAGGAGGAATGAACCTTTGAAAAAGCTAGCCATTGCGGCTCTGGCCTGTGTGCTGGTGGGCGGCTTCTGCTTCTCCGCCTGTACCATTGAGCGCATTGACCCCGAGGCCGACACCAACACCGCCGCCACCAACACCGGCAAGCGGGTGCTCAACGTGTGCAACTGGGGCGAATATATCGACGAGGACCTCATCGCCCAGTTCCAGGAGGAGACGGGCATCACCGTCAACTACCAGACCGCTGAGAGCAACGAGTCCCTGTACTCCCTGCTGAAAAACGGCGGCGCCAACTACGACGTCATCTGCCCCTCCGACTATATGATCTCCCAGCTCATTGAGGAGGACATGCTCCAGCCCCTGAACTACGACAACATCCCCAACTACTCCTATATTGGGGACCAGTTCAAGAACCTGGCCTTTGACCCCAACAACGAGTACACCGTTCCCTACACCTGGGGCACCCTGGGCATCATCTACAATAAGACCATGGTGGACGGCGAGATCACCAGCTGGTCCTCCCTGTACGATGACGCCAATCGTGGCAACGTGCTTCTCATCAACAACTCCCGGGACGCCTTTGGCAACGCCCTCATCTACCTGGGCTACTCGGTGAACACCACCAACGAAGATGAGATTCGTCAGGCGTACGACCTCATTGCCGACGCCACCCGCCGGGGCGTCTTCCAGGGCAAGGTGATGGACGAGGTGTTCAACAAGATGGAGCAGGGCAACGCCGCCATCGCCACCTACTACGCCGGCGACTACCTGTCCATGTATGAGAACAACTCCGACCTGGCCTACGTCATCCCCGAGGAGGGGGCCAACTGGTTTGTGGACGCCTGGTGCATTCTGAAAAATGCTCAGCATGTGTCTGAGGCGGAGGAGTGGATCAACTTCATGGCCTCCACCAACGCCTCTCTGGCCAACATGGACTATATCTGGTACGCCTCTCCCAACACCGAGGCACTGGAGAAGTACCCCGAGTACTACAAGGAGACCTACGGTGAGGAGCTGGACCCGGAGCTCTACGAGATCATGGCCCCCTCTGCCGACGTGCTGAAAAAGTGCGAGAACTACGTGGTGCTCCCCCAGGAGACCCGCGATCTGTACAACGATCTGTGGATTCAGCTGGGCCTTTAAGCTTCCCATAGAAGTCCATGGACTTCTATGGGAGGAGGCTTGCATGTGGGGTGGAACTCGATTTCTGACGAAAAAGTCATTCCACCCCACATGAGAAGTGTCATTTCCCCGGCACATGTCCGTGGAAATGACGCAATTTAGATTTTTCCGTCACCTGCGGGTGACGGAACTCTGCGAGGCCCCGAGCCAAGCAAAGTGCTCTTGATTTGGGCGGCGTCCGTTGGCGCCGCTCTTTTCTCTTGTCAAGAGAGTAAATTTCGGGTACACTGTGTCCAGACAACACAAAGGAGGAATCCCCATGTCCATTGAAGTCGGCCTCAAGGGCCGTTTTGAGTCCGTGGTCACCCAGGAAAAAACCGCCACTGCGGTGGGCTCCGGTCTGGTGCCCGTCTTTGCCACCCCCTATATGGTGGCCATGATGGAAAACGCCGCCTCGGACTCCCTCATCCCCTGCCTGGCTCCCGGTGAGAGCTCTGTGGGCACCCACCTGAACATCGCCCACTCCTCCGCCACCCCCGTGGGTATGAAGGTGTGGGCGGAGAGCGTGGTCACCGCCGTGGAGGGCCGCAAGGTCACCTTCGAGGTCCACGCCTACGACGAGCGGGGCGAGATTGGCTCCGGCGTCCACGAGCGCTTCATCATCCACGCAGAGAAGTTTATGGCTAAGACCCAGAGCAAGCTGGAAGGCTAACCCCACGCGGCGCCGCAAAGGTACTCCTTTTGCGGCGCCGTTTTTTCTTGACTTTCTCCTACTTTTGTGCTAGGATAACCCTACCCCCCAGGGGGGTGTTATTCCAACGTAAGGAGGGATGCGTCATGATGGCCGATGCCAAGACCGTGACTCGCCTATTAAAAACCGCCCGAGGACAACTGGACGGAATTTTAACCATGATTGAAGAGGACCGCTACTGTATGGACATCTCCCAGCAGCTGTTGGCGGTGGACGCCCTGGTGCGCCGGGCCAACAAAGAGGTGCTCACCGCCCACCTGAAACACTGTGTGGAGCAGGCAGATACCCCCCAGGAGCGAGCCCAAAAGGTGGACGAGCTGGTGGCCGCTCTGGGCAAGCTGCTGTAAGGGAGGCCCCACCATGAAACAGAAGTTTTCCGTCACTGGCATGACCTGCGCCGCCTGCTCTGCCCACGTGGAAAAGGCGGTGAAGGGGCTGGCGGGCGTCCAGGAGGTGCAAGTGAACCTGTTGGGCAACTCCATGTCGGTGACCTACAATGAGCCCCTCACCTCCCTGCAGATTTGCGAAGCGGTGGCCAAGGCCGGGTATGGAGCCACAGTGATGGGGGAAACAGCCGCCCCCACCCCCGCTCCTGTTTCCGACGCCCAGAAGTCCTTGAAGGTGCGCTTTATCTCCTCCCTGGTCTTCCTGCTGCCCCTGTTCTACCTGTCCATGGGGCACATGATGGGCTGGCCCATTCCCCACTTCTTCCATGGCACCCAAAATGCCATGGTATACGCCCTCACCCTGTTTCTTCTCACCCTGCCCCCGATGATCATCAACCGGGCTTATTTTATCATTGGCTTCCGCTCCCTCTGGCATAGGGCCCCTAATATGGACGCCCTCATCGCCGTGGGCTCCTCCGCCGCTGTGCTCTACGGCATTGTAGCTCTGTACGCCATCGGCTGGGGGCTGGGTCACGGAGACACCGCCCTGGTGGAGCGGTACGCCATGGACTTGTACTTTGAGTCGGCGGCTATGATTGTCACCCTCATCACCCTGGGCAAGTTCCTGGAGGCCCGCTCTAAGGGCAAGACTGGCCAGGCCATTGCCCGGCTCATGGACCTGAGCCCCAAGACCGCCACGGTGCTGCGGGACGGCCAGGAGGTGACCATCCCCACCCAGGAGGTACAGGTGGGTGACCTGCTCCTCATCCGCCCCGGCTCCGCCCTTCCGGTGGACGGCGTGGTGGTGTCGGGGGTGTCCAGCGTGGATGAGTCCCCCCTCACCGGGGAGTCCATCCCCGTGGACAAGGGAGAGGGGGACCGGGTGATGTCCGGCTGTCTCAACGGGGCCGGCATGCTCACCGTCCGGGCCACCCAGGTGGGCCAGGACACCACCCTGTCCCAGATGATCGCCCTGGTGGAGGAGGCCGCCTCCTCCAAGGCCCCCATCTCCCGGCTGGCCGACCGGGTGGCGGGTATCTTCGTCCCCGTGGTCATGGGCATCGCCCTGGTGACCGCCCTGGTGTGGCTGATCTCCGGCCACACCGTGGCCCAGGCCCTCACCTCTGCCGTAGCGGTGCTGGTGATCTCCTGCCCCTGCGCCCTGGGATTGGCCACCCCTGTGGCCATCATGGTGGGTACCGGAGTGGGCGCTCAAAACGGCATTCTCATCAAATCTGCCCAGGCCCTGGAGCAGCTGGGCAAGGTGTCCTGCATCGTGCTGGACAAGACGGGCACCATCACCCAGGGCAAGCCCCAGGTGACGGGTGTGTACCCGGTGGGCCAGCTGTCCGAAGAGCAGCTGCTCACCATCGCCGCCAGCCTGGAGCACCCCTCCCAGCACCCTCTGGGCCAGGCCATTGTGGCCCACGCCCAGGCACAGAACCTTCCTCTCCAGGATGTGACAGACTTCCAGGCCGCCCACGGCAAGGGAGTGACCGGAACCCTCCAGGGTCTCCCCTTCCTGGCGGGCAACAGGGCCATGATGGAAGAGGCTAGGGTAGACCTGTCCCCGGTGGCCCAGCGCACCCGGGCCCTCACCGAAAAGGGCCACACCCCCCTGTATTTCGCCCAGGGCACCACCCTGGTGGGTGTCATCGGTGTGGCGGACACGGTAAAGCCCACCAGCGCACAGGCGGTCTCTGAGCTAAAAAAACTGGGCCTGGAGGTGGTGATGCTCACCGGCGACCACCCCGCCACCGCCCAGGCCATCGCCCAGGACGTGGGCATCTCCCAGGTCATCGCCCAGGTGCTGCCCACCCAGAAGGAGAGCCATGTGTCGGCCCTGCAAGCCCAGGGCCACCGGGTGGCCATGGTGGGAGACGGCATCAACGACGCCCCTGCCCTGGCTCGGGCGGAGGTGGGCATCGCCATCGGGGCAGGCTCTGACATCGCCCTGGACTCTGCCGATCTGGTGCTCATGAAGAGCGACCTGCTGGACGCGGTCACCGCGGTGCGCCTGTCCCGGGCCACCCTGCGCAACATCAAGGAAAACCTGTTCTGGGCCTTCTGCTACAACGCCATCTGCATCCCCGTAGCCGCCGGGGTGTTCTATCCCCTGTTCCACCTCCAGCTCTCCCCCATGCTGGCCTCTGCCGCCATGAGCCTGAGCTCGGTGTGCGTGGTCACCAACGCCCTGCGGCTGCGCCGCTTCCGCCCCACCAAATCGAATACCCCAGCGGTGTGCAATAGCACCTGCTGTGAATTGAAAGGAGAAGAACCTACCATGACTCAAACCATCCACATTCAGGGCATGATGTGCCCCCACTGCGTGAGCCACGTCACCCAGGCCCTGAACGCCATTCCCGGCGTGTCCGCCCAGGTGGATCTGGAAAGCGGCACCGCCACCGTCACCGGAGACGTGTCCGCTGACACCCTCAAGGCCGCCGTGGAGGGGGCCGGATATCAGGTCACCGCCATCGATTGACCTCACAACGCTGAGAAGAGCCGCCCCTGTGTGGGCGGCTCTTCTCCTATCTTAACTCTTTCTTGATAAAATCCTAACGGTTTGACACCTTTTTATTTTCGACACAATCTGCTACAATATTCCTATCTTTTCACAGGAGGTGGGAAGTTGTGAACCCACGTATCAAACAGGCCCTGTTGTGGCTTGTCACCATAGCTCTGTTGGGCGGCTGCGTCTACGCCCTGTACGCCACTGGCTTTTTCCAGACCCTCCACTCCAGGTCGGCCATGGAAGCCTATATCGCCCAGTTCTCCCCCTGGTCCCACCTGATGTACTTTGTCATTCAGCTCATTTCGGTGATCGTCGCCCCCATCCCCAGCAACATCACCGCTCTGGTGGGGGCTGTCATGTTTGGATTCTGGCCCGCCTTTCTCCTCACATGGGGGGCGGTGGTTCTGGGGTCGGTGATCGTCTTTCTCCTGGCCCGAGTGCTGGGCCACAAGTTTGTCCACCAGTTTGTCAGTGAGAAGGTGTCCGGCAAGTACCTGGATGTCATCCAGCGCAAGCGGGACGTCTTCCTCTTCCTGGCCTTTCTCTTCCCCTTCTTCCCCGACGACCTGCTGTGCATTCTGGCGGGGCTCACCGACCTGAGCCTGAAACGCTTTCTCATCCTCTGCCTGGTGGCCCGGCCCTGGGGCCTGCTGGTGGCCTGCGGCGTGGGTGGCTCCACCCTCTCCATTCCACCCTGGGCCATGGTCCTCATTGGCCTGGTGGGGCTGGCAGTGTTTCTCGTGGCCCTACGGTACGGGGATAAGGTGGAACAAGCCATTTTACAGCGCATGAACAAAGAGTAAAAAATTCCCGTCCGGCGGTGCCGGACGGGAATTTTTCTTGTTACCAAACGAGAGTTGCAAAGTAGTCGTCGGGAGTCTCCGCCCGGCGCATCAGCTCCACCGAGCCGTCCCGCTTCAAAAGCAGCTCGGCCGAACGCAGCTTGCCGTTGTATTGGTAGCCCATGGCGAAGCCGTGGGCCCCGGTGTCGTGGATGACCAGGATATCTCCCTTGTCAATCTGGGGCAGAGCACGGTCAATGGCAAACTTATCGCTGTTTTCACACAGGGAGCCCACCACGTCGTAGACGTGGTCACAGGGGGTGTCCTCCTTGCCCAGCACCGTGATGTGGTGGTAGGCCCCGTAGATGGCAGGGCGCATCAGGTTGGCAGCGCAGGCGTCCACCCCGATGTACTCCTTGTAGATGTGCTTTTCGTGGACAGCGGTGGTGACCAGGTGGCCATAGGGGGCCAGCATGAAGCGGCCCAGCTCGGTGCACAGGGAGATGTCCCCCATGCCTGCGGGCACCAGAATCTCCTCGTAGGCTTTCCGCACCCCCTCGCCGATGATGGCGATGTCGTTGGCGGGCTGCTCGGGGCGGTAGGGCACGCCCACGCCGCCGGACAGGTTGAGGAAGGTGATGTGGCAGCCAGTGTCCCGCTGCAGCTCCACGGCCAGCTCGAAGAGCACTCGGGCCAGGGCGGGATAGTAGTCGTTGGACAGGGTGTTGGAGGCCAGGAAAGCGTGGATGCCGAAGTTCTTGGCTCCCAGCTCCTTCAGGCGGGTGAACGCCTCCTTCATCTGCTCCTTGGTCATGCCGTACTTGGCGTCCCCCGGCTTGTCCATGACCTGGAAGCCCTCCTTGCTCTCCCCCAGGGTGAAGGTGCCGCCGGGATTGTAGCGGCAGGAGATGGTCTCAGGGACACAGCCCAGGGTGTCGTAGAGGAAGTCCACATGGGTCAAATCGTCCAGGTTGATGATGGCCCCCAGCTTGTGGGCGTAGCGGAACTCCTCGGCGGGGGTCTCGTTGGAGGAGAACATGATCTCATGGCCGGTAAAGCCGCAGCGCTCTGCCATCATCAGCTCGGTGAGGGAGGAGCAGTCCACGCCACAGCCCGCTGCGTGGAGCAGCTTCAAAATCCCGGGGGTGGGGGTGGCTTTCACGGCGAAATATTCCTTAAAGCCGGGATTCCAGGAGAAAGCCTGGTACAGCTTCTTGGCATTGTCTTCAATCCCCGCCTGGTCGTAGATGTGGAACGGGGTGGGATAGGTCTCACGAATCTCCTTGGCCTGGGCCAGGGTGAGGAACGGTTTCTTCATGGTTTTCTCTCCTTTGATGCGGCTGACGCTCCCCTTTGAACGAGACCGCAGATATATCACACTTTATCATACTAAAAGGATAGAATTTTGTCAACCATGAGAAATTCCCCACTTCCCCTCAATTTGGTCTCAGCTCCCTCCACAGTCGGTAGAGGCGGACGGCCAGCAGAACCAGACAGTACACCAGCGCCCCGATGGCCACAATGAGGATGAAGTCCCGGGTGGCGCAATAGGACACCGTGGTGAAGCCCAGCACAATGAGATGTCCCACCCCATAGGCGGGAGGCAACAGCAGGGCCCGCCCCACCCATGTGCGCACCTTGGGCTTTTTCTTCGCTGCGCACCACACCACCAGGAGCACCACAAACACCCCCGCCGCCAGGAACAGATAGTAGCCCAGCACCAGCCGGGGCAGGGTCTCCATCCCTCCATCCGGGTGTTCTCCATACACCAATACGTCCCCCTGCCCGTTGTTCTGGGCGTAGTACACCAACACCGGGCGGTCGGTATTGGGGGTTATGGTAAGGGTGCGGCTCCCGGAACGGGAAAACCACTGGTCCCAGGGAGAGGTCCACGCCTGAATGGAATAGCTCTCGCTCTGGTTGTCCGGCTCCAGGGTGCCCAGGCTTTCCAGGCTGCATTGGGTCACCGCCTGGTCAAAGGTGATGGTGAGGCTGCCGTCCGCCCGCTGGGTCACCTCCAACAGCTGGGCGGTGTAGGGGAAATAGCGAGGCGCAGAGAGGATGGCAAAGGCGGACAAGAGCACCACCAGCACAAATCCACCCGCCAACAAGGCGGTTTGTATCCGCTTGAGCAGCAGTTTTCGCTGGAGTCGTCGCAGCGGGGCCTCGGGGCGCTCTTGCTGGGCGGGCGGGGCTACGTCTGGGGGCTGGCGCAAGTTCTGGACCTCCGCCTGGCACGTCTCGCAGGCGGCCAGATGCCCCTCCAAAAACTCCGCCGTCTCCGGGCTGACCATGTCCTCCACATACAGGGGGAGCAGGTCTCGGACGATGCTGCATTCCTGTTTCATGTTTCATTCTCCTCCAATCGTTGTCTGACCATGGCTTTGGCCCGGTGATAGGTGACACAGGCCCAATTGTGGGTCTTTCCAAACATCTGGCCAATCTCCTTGAAGCTCAGCTCGGCAAACACCCGCCACAGAAACACCTCTTTGTAGGGCTCCGGCAGCTGGTGGAGCACCTTGCGGATGCGCATGGCCTGGTCTCGCCGCTCACACAGCTGTTCCGGGGAGTCTCCCTCCTCCGGCAGCTCCAACAAGTCCGCCTCATCCAGCGGGTGGGTGCGGTTTTGACCTTTCACATAGGTCAGGTAGCAGTTTTTCCCGATCTGACACAGCCACACCCGCACCTCGCAGTCGCCCCGGAAGCTTTGGATGCCCTGCATGGCCTTAAAAAAGGTCTGGCTGGTGAGCTCCTCCGCCACATGTTGGTCCCCGGACAGGCGCAGCAGATACCGGTACACGTCATTAAAGTAGGTCTGGTATATCTCTTCAAACTCGGTCACGCCACCACCTCCTTCCACCCATAAGACTGGGGAGTGGGGGAAATCTTACAAGCCTTCCCCGAAAAATTTTTGCTGCAAAATACAGCGGCGTCCGGCCTGGTGAGCCGGACGCCGCGGGTGATTGATTGGAACGCTGCTTAGTAACGGCCAAAGTCGCCAGCGCGGCCCTCGGTGACGTCGGCACCGAAGGTGTAGTCCTTGCCGGGGAGGATGGCGTTGAGGGCGATACCCGCAATGGCGGCCACAGCCAGGTTGGTGAGGGTGATGTGCACCTCACCGATGGCAAAGGTGACACCGTTGGTGAAGCCCAGACCGCACACCAGAATGACGGCGGCAATGATGAGGTTGCGGGAGTTGGTGAAGTCTACTCGGTTCTCCACCACGTTACGCACGCCGATGGCGGAGATCATACCGTAGAGGATGAAGGACACGCCGCCGATGATGGCGGTGGGGATGGAGTTGACCACAGCGGCAAAGGCGGGGCTGAAGGACAGCACCACGGCGTAGATGGCAGCCAGACGCACCACCCGAGGGTCGTGGACCCGGGAGAGCACCAGCACGCCGGTGTTCTCACCGTAAGTGGTGTTGGCGGGGCCGCCAAACAGGCCGGACAGAGAGGTGGCGATACCGTCACCGATGAGGGTACGGTGCAGGCCGGGGTCGGACAGGAAGTTCTTGCCCACGGTGGCGGAGATGGCGGACATATCGCCGATGTGCTCCATCATGGCGGCAATGGCGATGGGGGCCATGACGAAGATGGAAGTCAGGTCAAACTTGGCGATGACAAAGGGCTGGAGACCCACCAGCTGGGAGGAGGCCACACCGGAGTAGTCGATGAGGGGCACCACGTTACCGGCAGCGTCCACGGCGGTGGCGCCAAAGGAGTTGGCAATCACGGCCACGATATAGGAGCCCACCACACCCAGGAGGATGGGGATGATCTTGATCATGCCCTTGCCCCAGATGTTGGCCACCACGATGATGGCCATGGCCACAATGGCCAGCCACCAGCAGGTGGAGGCGTTGGACACGGCGGAGGGGGCCAGGTTCAGGCCGATGAGGATGATGATGGGGCCGGTGACCACGGGGGGCAGGAAGCGCATAACCTTCTGCACACCCACCAGCTTGATGATACCGGCCAGAATCACATACAGCAGGCCGGCCACCACGATACCGCCCAGGGCGTACTGGAGCTTTTCGGCGGCGGCCATGTCGGCATACTTGCCAGCGGTCAGCTCACTGACGGCCTGGAAGCCGCCCAGGAAGGCAAAGGAGGAGCCCAGGAAGGCGGGCACCTTCAGCTTGGTACATAGGTGGAAAAACAGGGTGCCGATACCGGCAAAAAACAGGGTGGTCTGAATGGACAGGGGCAGGCCGTAGGAGTTGCTCACCAGCATGGGCACCAGCACGGTGGCCCCGAACATGGCGAACATGTGCTGCAAGCCCAAAATCAGCATCTTGGGCCAGCCCAGGACACGGGCGTCCTGAATGGGCGCTTGATGGTTGTTCACGTTATTCTCTCCTTTTCTCTCATGTTCTCACAGAAAAAAAGACAATCACCCGAACAAGGTAATTGTCTCATATAGGACGATGGAACGGCCACACCAAACACTCATTCGCCTTCATCTGTGCCAGCATGTCCATTCCCTCCCTTCTGTCTCGACTTTGTATCATAGCAGATTGGAGGTCAAATAGCAATACAAAATAATTTCCATCCGCCCGGTGTGGGGCGGGAAGATTCCCGCCCCACACCCATGGGATTATGCCTTGTTTTTCTTGATTTGACCGTATTTGTACAGAGCGATCATGGCGTTGACCGCCTGCTCTGCCGTGGGATAGGCGGGGATGCCGTGGTCCCGCAGCTTCATGATGGCCTCTTGGCACTCCTCGCCGCCCTGACACTCCATGATAAAAGGCTTGCCCAAGTGCTTGTAGGTCTCGTGGATCTGGATGACCACATCCGTGACCGCAGGCACATCGGTGACAGCAGTGGGACAGATGGAGCCCAAAATGCCGTGCACGTTGGGGTCTCGGATGGCCTGGGTGAAGGCGCCCTTGTACTGGATGGGAGAGGCGGTTCCCGAGATGTCCACGGGATTCAGAGGAGAGCCAAACATGGGCATATAGGCCCGGATGCGTCCGGCCAGACCCGAGGAGATCTCAGACAGCTCATGGAGGGGCAGGCCGCAGCGCTCGAAGTGGTCGCAGCTAAGCAAGCCGGAGCCGCCGCCGTTGGTAATCATCACGATGTGGTCTCCCTTGGGGGTGGGCTGCATGCCCAGGGCCAGGGACACGTCTAGGAACTCCTGCCAGGTAGTGGCCCGGATGGCTCCCGCCCGCTCAAAAATTTCGTCATAGAAGGCGTCGGTGGTCCCGGCGTTCTCGCTGGCGGTGTGGGCAAAAGCCGCCTTCTCGCCGATCTTGGAGCCGCCCACCTTGATGGTGACAATGGGCTTATCCACATGCTGGCAGGCGTCCACAAAGGCCTCGGGGCTGTCCAGGCCCTCGATGTAGATGGCCAGACACTTGGTGTTGGGGTCCCGCCCGGCGTAGGCCACGAACTCGCAGAAGTCCACGTCCGCCTTATTGCCCAGGCCCACAAAGAAGCTCATGCCAAAGTGGTCCTTCTGGGAGGTGCCAAGAGCGGCCAGCAGATTGGCCCCCGACTGGGAGATCATGGCCACAGGGCCCTTGATGGGCAGATAGGGGATGAAGCCGCAGTTGAAGTTCAGGTAGGGGCTGCCCATGCCCACCAGATTGGGGCCGATGAGGGGCAGCTGGTTGTCCCGGCAGTACTGGGTGAGTTGATTTTGCAGTTCGCCCCGGCCAATCTCCTTAAAGGCGCTGGTGGCGATGACCACAATCTTCACCTTTTTGGCCACACAGTCCTCCAACACGGATTTGACAATGTGGGCGGGTACGGCCACAAATACCAAATCCACATCATAGGGAATGTCTTTGACAGTGGGGTAGGCGGGCAGGCCCTGCACCACGTTGCTTCTGGGGTTGACGGGGTACAGCTCTCCCTTGTAGCCCCAGCGGCGCAGCTCCTCAATGACCTTATAGCCCACTTTGGTGGGGTACCGGCTGGCGCCCACCACGGCAATGGACCGGGGATTCAGGGCATATTGCAGGTTCTCAATGACATATTCTCTGGCGCGCTCTACCTTCATGTCATTTCACCTCCTCATGATTGGAAAACTGGCACTTGACGCAGCTTTGAGCGGTGCGGTCCTGGAGAAAGTCGTCGGTGAAGACGCACTCTTCCCAATAGCCGTTCTGGTCGTCCAGACGGGCCACCCAGCGGCGGAACTGCCGGGGCGAGTCCGCCACCTTCACCTCCTCAATTTCTCCATAGCTCTCCAGCTTGGCCCGCAGGGCCTCGGGGTCGGTGAGCTGGTTGAAGGAGCTAAGCATCACGTCATAGAAGGAGTCGGAGAACTCCCAGATGTTGTTGAACTCAGGCATGTCGCTGAGCTCGTCCACCAGCTGGGCTTTCCGGTAGCTGGGCACATTCTGGAACATGCGCACCAGGTACATCTTCATGGACAGGCCCAGGCGCATGTGGTTGATGTAGATCATGGGCACGGCGATGCGGCGCTTGTCGCAGATCTCCACAAAGTCCGCCTTCATCTGGGCCCCGTCCAGGCCGCTGAGCCGCTCCAGCACATCATAGTCGAACATGTCCCCCACGGAAGCGGTGTTGTTGATGGCGTCGATGATGGCAAAATCCGTCTTGTCCAGAACATCCTGGACCTCCAGCAGCTTGTCCACCTGCTCCTGGCCCCAGATGAACTTGCGGTAGCCGTCCCCGTGGGCATCCCACATGTTCACGTTGGACTCCCGCACATCCCGGCGGATGGGGCACAGGTGGACGTACTCCACCTCCGGCATGTCCCGCCAGGGTCCAATGACGTCGCTGAGCAGGTTATCCAGCACCCGCATGTGGTTTCCGTTGAAGTAGTCGAAGTCGCCGTTGGTCTCGTATCCGGTGCAAATGTCGTCCTTGTTCTGGAACCACTCGGACAGCTTGGCCTTCACCGCCGGGTCGGTGCCGTCCTTGAGCTTCACCACCCAGTAGTACAGGCCCCAGCCATACACCGCCACCGCCGGATTGTACACGAACATAATGGCGTGCTCATCGTACATCCGCTTGATTCTCTCCCCCACTTCCGCAGCCGGAATTCCAACTTTGTCCGAGATGTACTTCAAATTGAACACCTCGGGATAGTTCTGATAGAAGGACTTGGCCACGTTGTAGGCACTAAACTCTGCGCTGTCTGTGCTGACAATCCCCGGTTCTGTAAACCCAATGCCTCTGGGCGCATACCAATACTCACGCATCCACGCCTGATGCTGGTCGGAACCAAGGGTGTAGTGATTGTTTGACATACCGATCCTCCTCGTGTTGAAATTTTGACCTGTTTTCTACGGCAACCAGCCCATGGCTGGGTCATCTTCTGTGGGGGCTGCGAGGATGAGAGAGTCATGTGCCGCCTGTCTTCTCTTGTCAGTTTAGCACAATCATTTTCAATATTCAAGTACCATTCCCGGTATAGTGCACAATTTCTAAATGCCCCTTGACACATAATACTATACGTGGCATAGTATTATGCGAAGGGAGGTATTCCATGGATATTCAGTTAAAGCGAGGGCTGCTGGACGTGTGTGTGCTGGCGGCCATCAAAAACGGGGATTCCTACGGCTATCAGATCATCAAAGACATGAAGCCCTATGTGGAGATCTCCGAGTCCACCCTGTACCCCATTTTACGACGTTTAGAAGGGGCTCAGCTGCTGACGGTACGAAAGGCCGAGCACAACGGCAGACTGCGCAAGTATTACCACATCACGCCCCAGGGGCTCCAGCGCCTGGAGGATTTCAAAGCCGAGTGGGATGAGATCGTATCCATCTACAAATTTATTGCAAGAGAGGGAGATGCGCATGAATAAGAAGGAATTTCTCGCCGCCCTTCGTGCGGGTTTAGCTGGATTGCCCGAGGCAGACGTGCAGCATTGGCTGGACTTTTACTCGGAAATCATCGATGACCGGATGGAAGAGGGCATGGAAGAGGCTGAAGCCGTAGCCGATGTGGGTTGTGTACACGATATCGTAACTCAAATTCTCTCTGAGACACCGCTGCCTAAGTTGGTCCATGCCAAAGTAAAGCCCAAGCGGCCACTCAAAGCATGGGAAATTGTGCTGTTGGTCCTGGGCTCTCCGCTTTGGGTTCCGCTTCTCTTTGCGGGAGCACTTGTGGTTTTGGCCTGCTATGCGGTTCTCTGGGCCTGTATCATCACTCTGTACGCCGTGGACCTCACCGCTGCGCTGGGCGGGGTGGCAGGTCTGGTGGGTTCTCTGCTGCTAGCCCCCTCCGGGGAGTTGGCCGCCAGAGTCTTTCTGCTGGGTGCCGGTCTGGCCTGTCTGGGCCTGGCTGTGCTCCTGTTTTTCGTCTTCAACCAGATTTCTGTCTGGATTCTGCGCCTGAGTAAAAAGGCCCTGCTGGCCCTTAAATTCCGCTTTGTGCAAAAGGAGGCTGTATGATGAGACGCTCTAAAAAAATTGCCATTCTCACCTCGTGTGCCCTCATCATTGTGGGCTTTGTTCTGGCCCTGAGCGCCTTGATTGTGATGAGATTTGACCTGTCCCGGCTGAACACCCTGGACTACCACACCGCCACCTATCCGATACAGGAGTCCTTTTCCGCCATCCAGGTGGATGTCACCGACTGTGACGTACAGCTTCTCCCCTCCCAGGACGATACTTGCCGGGTGGAGTGTCCCGAGAGCCGGACCTCTCACTATGCTGTAGAGGTCAAGCAGGGCGTCCTCACCGTGTCTCAAAACGATACCGGTGCCTGGTACCATCACGTGGGTATCTACATGGGCCCCGTGGAACTGACCATCTATCTGCCCCAGGACCAATATAAGCGCCTGTCCGTGGACTCCCTCAGCGGCACTGTCTCTGTGCCAGACAACTTTTCCTTCGATAACCTCCAGGTGTATACCACCAGTGGGTCGGTATACCTGGCCGCACAGGTGACGGAGGAGGCATGTGTAGACACGGTAAGCGGCGAGCTGGAACTCACCGGGACTCGGCCCCAGGCTCTTCGCCTGCAATCCACCAGTGGAAATGTAACTCTCACCGACTGCGATGCTAAAGCCATCCACATTGAGACCATCAGCGGAAACGTGTCCGCCGCTCTGACCTCTTCCAAGACATTCTCGGTTCAAAGCGTCAGCGGTGATGTGCGTACCCCTCAGGGCACCACTGGAGATCTGTGCGAAATCTCCACCGTCAGCGGAAATATCACCTGCACCATCCAATAAGCAAATGAAGGCCCCACGGCGTTTGCCGTGGGGCCTTCATTTGTTATTCTTGTGTTCCCTGTATGAGTCGGGTGCGCAGAGCGGAATACCGCCGGGTCTGGCGGTCGTTTTTTACCATCTTCTCCAAGAGCTCCGGGCTGCCCACCAAAATGAACAGCTCCTTGGCCCGGGTGATGGCGGTGTACAGCACGCCACGGGCCAACAGCGTGGACGGCACATCCTGGAGGGCCAGAATCACTGCCCGGTACTCGCTGCCCTGGGACTTATGTACCGTCACCGCATAGGCAGGCTCCAGCTCACCCAGCAGCTCCGGGGGATAGGCCACCAGGCGGCCATCAAAGGAGACGGTGACGCCCCCGGCGTCCACCTGCAAGATCTCCCCGATGTCCCCGTTGAACACTCCCAGGTCCTTCTCCCCCGTCTCCGGGTTCTCCCAGAACAAGTCGTAGTTGTTCTTTACCTGCATCACCCGGTCCCCCTCCCGGAAGATATAGGGACCGAAGGCCCGCTCCCCCTTCCCTTCCTGGGCCGGGTTGAGAGCCTGCTGGAGGGCGCGGTTGAGGGCGGCGGTGCCCGCCTCCCGGCGGCGTGTGGGGGACAGTACCTGAATCTGACTGGGGGGAATCCCCATGTTTTGGGGCAGCCGCCGCTGGCACAGCTCCACAATGGTGTCCACCGTGCGCACCGCGTCCCCCCGCTTCATGCAGAAGAAGTCCTTGCTGTGGTTGGTCAGGTCTGGCATGACCCCTTGGTTGACCCCGTGGGCGTTCATGACAATGGCGCTCTCCTGGGCCTGGCGGAAAATCTCGGTGAGGGCCACCCCCGGCACCACATGGCTGCGCAGCAGGTGATCCAGTACGTTGCCCGGACCCACGGAGGGCAGCTGGTCCGGGTCACCCACCAGCACCAAGCGGCAGTCTCCCCGCATGGCGGCCAGCAGGGCGGACATCAAGGACATGTCCACCATGGAGGTCTCGTCCACAATGACGGCATCCACCCCCAGGGGGTCATCCTGGTTCTTGGTAAAGGCCAGTTGTCCGGTGTAGGGGTCCATCTTGGTCTCCAGCAGTCGGTGGATGGTGTAGGCATCCTGTCCACAGGTCTCGCTCATGCGCTTGGCGGCTCGTCCCGTCGGGGCGGCCAGAGCGGTCTCCAGCCCCAGGTGGTCAAAGAGGGCCAGCACGCCCCGCAGAGAGGTGGTCTTACCCGTGCCAGGACCTCCCGTGAGGAGCATCACCTGGCGGCTTGCCGCCAGCTCCACAGCGTCCCGCTGCTGCTGGGCGTAGGTGATGCCCTGGCGGCGCTGGATGTCTGTGAGCAGCTGGTCCAGGTTGTGAGGCGGGGTGAGCTCCATGGTGCACATCTCGCTCAGGCGCATAGCCACATAGCACTCCGCCCCGTACAGCCCCGCCAGGTAGCAGGCGGTGACTCCGGCAATACCCTCCCGCACCACCTCGCCTCGCTGGATGAGGGCTTCCAGCCCGGTGTCCAGGCACTCCCCCTCCACGCCGATGAGGGCCCCTGTGGCGGCCAGCAGCTTGTCCTGGGGAAGGAACACGTGGCCGTTGTCGGCGTTGTGCTCCAGCTCAAAGAGGAGGGCGGTCTCCACCCGCTGAGGGTCGTCCCCCGCCACGCCCAGCTCAATGGCCAGCTGGTCCACCTTGGAGAAAGGGATATCCAAGCCACGGTCGGCCAGAAGGTAAGGGTTATTCTGCACCATCTCCACCGCCAGGTCCCCGAACCGCTGGTAGAGGGGCATGGCGGCGGCCAGGGGCAGCTGGTGCTGGGTGAGAAATTCCGCCAGGTTCCGCATGCCCATCTGGGCCCGGAAGCCCTCGCTGATGGTGCGGGCCCGCTTGAGGCTCACCCCTCGGATTTGGGCCAACTCCTCCGGGGCATTCTCAATGATCTCCAGGGCCTGGGCCCCGAACTTGTCCACGATCTGACGGGCCAGCCCCATGCGGATGCCCTTCACCGCCCCGGAAGCCAGGTATTCATAGATGGCCTTCTCCCCCACCGGCATGCGCCGATAGATGGCCTCGGCCTTGAACTGCTCTCCGTAACTGGCATGGCGGCCCCAGCTGCCCTCCAGTTCCAGGGTCTCCCCCGGAGCCACGCCGGGCATACAGCCCACCACCGTCACCTCACCCCGGTTGGGGGTGTCCAGACGCAGCACCGTGTAGCCGTTCTCCTCGTTGCGGAAGAGGATGGCGGTGACGGTGCCCTCCAGGTGGTTGTGAGATTCTTGTTGGGTCTGGCTCACGCCCCGCCCCTCCTCTTGTTTCAAATTCGTCTCCAGCTGGCCCCGTTGGGCATGTCGGTGACCTCAATGCCCTGGGCCTTCAGCTCGTCCCGGATGCGGTCGGCCTCGGCGAAGTTCTTGGCCTTCTTGGCCTCGGCACGGGCCTTCACCAGCGCGTCAATGGCGGGGTCCCCCTCGCCGTGGATGGTGAACTCCCCAGAGGCGGCCTTCTGGGCCTGGGCCTGCTGGGCCTTGCGCAGTTCAGCGGCCTTGTCCAGCAGAGACAGGGAGAGCACCTGGTCAAAGTCATTCAAAATGGCCAGACAGGTGGCGTCATTGGTCTTGGCCTTCAAGGCGTCATAGAGGCAGGTGACGGCCATGGAGGTGTTCAGGTCGTTGCCCACCTGAGTCTTAAACTTGCTGCGGTACTCCTCCACCACAGCCTGGTCCACCTCGCCGTCCTCGGGCTTGAGGGCGGCAATCTTCTTCACCAGCTTCTGATAGGCGGTGGCGGCGTTGTCCAGGTTCTCCCAGGTGAACACCAGGCCCTTGCGGTAGTGGCTCTGGAGACAGAAGAAGCGGTAGGCCAGGGGGTCATAGCCCTTCTCCTCCAGCAGGGAGACAGTGAGGAACTCGCCCTTGCTCTTGGACATCTTGCCGGAGTTGGTATTCAGGTGAGCCACGTGGAACCACTGCTTGCACCAGGGGTGGCCGAAGTAGGCCTCAGACTGGGCAATCTCATTGGTGTGGTGGGGGAAGGCGTTGTCCACGCCGCCGCAGTGCAGGTCCAGATACTCGCCGTTGAACTTGGCGGAGATGCCGGAGCACTCGATGTGCCAGCCGGGATAGCCCACGCCCCAGGGAGAATCCCACTTCAGGGCCTGGTCCTCAAACTTGGACTTGGTAAACCAGAGCACAAAGTCGTTTTTGTTGCGCTTGTTCACGTCCTCTTCCACGCCCTCGCGGACACCCACGGCCAGGTCCTCCTCGTCGTGGTCGTTGAACACATAGTAGTGGTCCAGCTTGGAGGTGTCGAAGTACACGTTGCCGCCGGCAAAGTAGGCGTATCCCTTCTCCATGAGGGTCTCCACCATGTGGATGAACTCGTCAATGAGGCCGGTGGCGGGCTGCACCACATCGGGGGTCTTGATGTTCAGCTTGCGGCAGTCGTCAAAGAAGGCGTCGGTGTAGAACTGGGCGATCTCCATGACAGTCTTGTGCTCCCGCTTGGCGCCCTTGAGCATCTTGTCCTCGCCGGTGTCCGCATCGGAGGCCAGGTGTCCCACGTCGGTGATGTTCATCACCCGGTTCACGTCATACCCCTCCCAGCGCAGGTACTTCTCCAGCACGTCCTCCATGATGTAGGAGCGCAGGTTGCCGATGTGGGCAAAGTGGTACACGGTGGGGCCGCAGGTGTACATCTCCACACGGCCAGGGGTGTGGGTCTGAAATTCGTCCTTCTTACGGGTGGCGGAATTGTATAGATACATGGTTTACTTCTCCTTTTTCATCTGGTTTACCTGTTTTTCCAGCAGCTCAACCCGAGCCGCCAGGGTTCCCAACTTTTCCAAAGTGGGGTTTTTCACGCTGGTCTGGTCCACCGTATCGGTATAGTTGACCTTTTCCCCGCGGACCCGCACCACCTGGGCAGGGACACCCACGGCGGTGGCGTGGTCGGGAATCTCGGTGAGGACCACGGCATTGGCGGCAATGCGGGAGCCGTCTCCCACGCGGAAGGGGCCCAATACCTTGGCCCCGCAGGAAATCATCACATTGTTGCCAATGGTGGGGTGGCGCTTGCCGCAGTCCTTGCCGGTGCCGCCCAGAGTGACTCCGTGGTAGATGAGGCAGTCGTCTCCCACCTCGGCAGTCTCGCCGATGACGATTCCCATGCCGTGGTCAATAACCAGGCGGCGGCCCAGCTTGGCCCCGGGGTGGATTTCAATGCCCGTCCAGAACCGGCTCCACTGGGACACGAACCGGGCCAGGAATTTCAGGTGGTGCACATAGAGGAAATGGGCCAGGCGGTGATAGAGCACCGCGTGGACGCCGGGATAGAGCAAAAAGATCTCCAGACGGCTCCGGGCCGCCGGGTCTCTGGCTTGGTAAGCACGCAAAGTTTCTCCCAATCGGGTCAAAACGATTCCTCCTCTCCTGCGGATAGACCCATGAAACAAAAACGCCTCTCATACCATTAAGGTATGAGAGGCGATGTACTCGCGGTTCCACTCTCGTTTGTCACTCAAAGGCCGTCACGTGGCCTGGCCGGAGGGCATCTGCATCCCCCTCGCTCCCGCTTGCACTTCACGCACGCTTCCCCCGAGCCCTGCTTTCAGCCGCTGACAAGGCCTCTCTGACGGATTTCACACACGCTACTCAAATGCGTTCACAGCGATATTTACTTACCCCAGTATATTACCACGGCCCCTCTGGGGTGTCAAGGCTCAAGGAGCAACGGCCAGAGCCCTGGCCGCTGCTCCTTGTATTTCTCTCGGCCTCTTAACGAGGATGTGCCGGAGGGAACACCTGCGCATGTCCCATAGCCCGCAGGTGCTCCATGTATTGATAGACCTCTTCTGCGCTGAAACAGTCCCCTGTTTGCCCAATTTTTTCGGTGCAAAGGCAACAGGTCAGCAGCGCATACTCATTTTCCAGGGACGTGTCAAACACACCCTGATCGTCCGTATTCACCGAGACCATCAGCTTGTCATCCCCCAACTCCTTGTTGATGGGATGGAAGCGGAAAATTGGGTGGTGCTGGTACTCCTGGAAGGTGCCAATCAGAACATTGGAGGAGGGATTGCACTCGATACCAATGCCCTTTTGGGCGATTTCCCGTTTCATTCCCTCCTGTATCTCTCGAACGACCTGGATGTAGTCCTCCTCTACAGAGAACACCTCGACCTGGTTTCCCCGTCTTTTCACACTTAGATCATAGTGGTACAGCCTATACAACTCACATATCTTTTTATCTTTTCGTATGATGTCCAGTTCCTCACTCTGCCGCCGCTCATATCGCTGGATGTATCCCTCCAGGCCGTACTTTTTCGTACGTTCCTTGTTATCTTCAAAATCCAACCGCCAATACCGATAGCGTTCCGGTTCATCTCCCCGAAGCTTCCAGCTGTTGTAATACATCTGCAATGTATATCCGCTGCTACTTCCATAGATTTCATGCATCAGCTGCTCCGCCTGACTTTTCAGCTTCTGATACAGCATTTTTGGCATGTCAATGTTCAATGCCTGGGCCCGGTAGAGCAGCCACACCAGATTATCCAGGCGGTCCTGCTTGTTCAAAACAGACCGTCTCCGCTTGACCGCATAGTACTGCTCTGGCTCGATTCCCAGAGCTAAACCGTGCCCCAGACGATCCCCCCGCTCCAACTCCAAAAACAGGACGGCCTCATCTATGGCCCGCAGCCCATCCACCAAATCCATAAAGTCCTCTCCCACATGGTAGGAGGCCGATAACCTGGGGTACACTATTTTTCCTTTTTGATGTAAGAACGGTTCCCGCTCCGGGACATAGTGCCGCAAAAAGCGGAAGGCCGTTCCAAAAATCTCCGGTCTGCATCCAATCTCATAGGTACACGTATCAATGCCTCGAATGCGCATACTCAACCAAGCGGATCTATCCAAAGCCTTGGCAATGGCGACGGTCTGTCGGCGTGTTTTCTGCCGCAGCACAGTGTTCCTACAGACCTCCTCACCCCATTCATACTTCTCTTGCTCCTTGAGCTTGGGAAAATGCAGCACATAGAAGTACTGTTTTCTGCACGCTTTTTGAATCCGTTTAGCGGGACTCTCTAGCTCCAAGCCCTCACTGCCCCTCCCCGCCTTCATTCTCTTTAAGCGACGCTGGTCACGCCGCTCGCTTCCCATGACAAATTCCATGCAGCGGTCCAGGTATGCAATGGCCTGATACTGCTTGACCGAGGTATCTTTCGGTCCTACCCGCATCTCCAGGGATGTGACGTGCTCCCGATGCAGGCCAGCCGCTACGGATAAGCGCTTGGCTTCCAGCTTATATTCCGGGAACACCTCAAACAGATGGTCCTTTCGATTTTGGTAGTAGGCAAAGTTGTTGAACCCTATGCGCTGGTTCACTTGCACCATCTCACTGCGGAATTGGACCTTCAACAGCAGATATAGATAGAATAGGTCCATGAACTGCCGCCGCTCTCCGGGCCTGTCCACCGGGAACTCGTCCGCATAGATTTTGCGGAGCGCCTGGTACAAAAAAGACCGCTCCCCTGCCAGCATTCGATATGGATTATCTTCCGTCATGCCGGACATCAGCTCTCGGGTGATGGCATAGTCCAAAATGGCAGCGCTGCCATTGGGCTGCAAAACCGCTCCGCCCCGACCATACCGGTATCGCACCCCTTCCACCACATTGGCCGCCCGCTCTGACAGTTGAGACCAGTCTAAGTGACAAAGCAGATCAAATCTCCCTGCCCCCTGCCCCTTCGTGCTGCATTCATCTGTACACTCCTCACGGAATACTGTCCCCGTCTGCAAATAGTAAAAGAGCATCGCCCGCAGCCAGCTGGCCATCAGCAACCGCCGCTTCATGGTCCATTTGTTGTCGTGACTGCCATACCATATCCCTGTATTGAGGTTTTCCAGAAAGCGGTCGTTGATTTCCTGCTCATTCAAAGGCCCCTTTGTGTCACGGTCAAAGTTTGAGGTGATTTGTTTGGGGTGATTCATCAGGCAAGCCCACGTCAAATCAAAGACACGGGTGGAGCCGTTCAGGTGATAGTGATTTTCCGCCAACCCCTTTCGGACGATTTCATAGACCCGGCGGTCATCTGAGTGGATTTGAGGGGGCCATACAAATCGCAGGGTTCTTCCCCCTCGCTGCACATCCTCATAGGCCAGATGCGCTGTGGTCAGGATATCCTGTCCCAAATAGAGATAACAGCGTCTCCACTCCAGCATCTGCTCAATCCTGCAAACGGGCTGGTCGTTTTCCAGCTTTAGAATACCTTTGGTGTACTCCCACAGCAGCTGATAAATGCCATTGGTTCTGACCCAGCGTGTCTTCTCCGGCGCTTTTTGGTATAGTCCGCCAATCAAATTCTCCTGAGACGATTCATACCTTTGCTCCCCACGCTCCATTCGCTGTTTCAGGTCAGTGTGGAGGCTCTCCACCTCCTCTGAGGTGGCATAATCATCGTATATCTGATGGGAAAAGTGCCGATAGCTCTCCAATTTTACCCAACAACTACTCAGGGGAAAGAGGGGGAGGGACTTCCCCGCCCCCTCTGTGACCTGGATGCTCTCATATAGCGTCTCCGGCTGCATGAGATAAAACAACACCTTCAGGTGGTCCCGTAAATGCTTCATTGCATCCCCCGATCTGCACATTTTTCAGTAGGCGTCTAAATTTCAATCATTATATAGTGTCCAATCGGCAAAAGTCTTCAAAATACATTATTTCTACTCCAATTCTATGAAATCAACAAGGTCTTTTTTCCACGTTTCCTCTCTCTGCATCGTCTTCAAAAGCCTACTCCACAATTCCCATCCGTGTCCAAACATCACTCCAATTTCCTGAATATTGTTTTGATGTTGTTGTAGCAATTCAGGAATCCCCCGAATAATATCCATTACATTTTTCTGCCACATATCGTAGAAATGTCGGATGAGCTTAGAATAGGATGCCGCACTTTGCAACATTTTCATAAGTGCATCCACTTCCGTTGTAGCACCAACCATCTTATCAAACATGTTTTTAACTGCTTCTGGATTCTCACCACGTACTCGTTCCATTGCCCATGCATCACTCTTGTTCTTTAACTCGCCAAGAATAGCGGACACATATCGACAAGCCACCTCGTAATTCGTAAACGCCAGGTCGTCCAAATATCCCATGCCCTCTATATCCTTCACGCCCCATTGGAACGGCAAATACCCGTCGGTTTTCTCTTTGAGATAACCATTGATCATCTGCATCACGTCTGCAGACCAGTTGCCTAATCCCAGGTTGGGTTTGCTTTCTCCTTCGGTTTGACCCCGACTTCCTTGTTCATACCTCGATATGAAATTGTCCGCCTTCTCCACCTGGTGCTGTACATCCCAGTTGAGCAGCAGCTGCAGTAAGCCATCCACAATGGGCAATTCCTTTTCCTTCATTCCACCTGCATCCCGACAGGCATAGTTGAGGAGGAAGATGCCCAAATCATACACCACGGTGATATCCTGGCGCTTTAAGAGTCTGGCCGTTCCATCGTTCAGTGGATACGCCTCATAGTCGTTGCGCCGAATGATGCACCCCCGTTCTACTGCCCACACGGTTTCTCTCGCCCGATTCGCTTTCACATCGTCCAGCAGCTTTCTCAACGCCGTCGTTTGAACCTGGAAGCGTCCAAACTCAGCATTTTCCAAAAGGTCTCTATACCAAGGAGACCAGGCCTCATAGTTCATCGCCCGTTTTAACAGGCTCAGGTTGCCCACCCGGGCCAGGCTCCCCAGAGCCTCCCGGTTTAAAAAGAGGGTATAGTAAAAGCGCACACCATACAACGCCCGAAATTTTTCCGCTGAGTCCGGTTCCAGCAAGACATGGTTAAAAACATCGTTTAGGCAGGCTTGGACCTGGGCGTAAGACCGCTCCGTCAAAGGCGGGATTCGGTTCCGCACCTCCACACCCGCCTTCCACTTCTTCACAATACTACTACCCATGGCCACAGAGTTTTTCATGGTGGCCACCGCATTCCGCAGTTCCACAAGCTGTCTGTTGTATTTATGTTCCAGGCGGAGCGTACACCACCCGTTGAAGAAGTACTCCTCCAACTCCCGCAGGTTCTCCTCCCGCTTTTGGAGCTCCGCCAGGGCCTGTGTGCGAGCGTCACTGACAGGCACACGCTGCATCCATTTTTCCATGGCGGAAATCTCTCCGCTTCCATCGCCCATCAGCAGATTGATTTCCCGGAGGTGCCGCTGCACCTCCTTTTCCTTTTCCTGCATCTCTTTTTCGTCTTTGGTGCTCCCCTGCATCAGGATGCTGCACATGTTTGCCGGACTCATGGCGTGGTCCACATCCTTCAGGCGGGAAAAAAAGCCTAAAAAGTGGGTGAGCTCCCGCATATTTTGGGGCAAGAGATTGTGCAGATAGGTGGCTGGCTTCACCAGTACGATTCCCGTCTTTTCGTATACCAGACGCAGCAGTCGCTCCTGATAGCCGTCCACCCGTTCTTCTCTCCCGTTTTCCCTTGTGATAGTATACTCCAGGGCATCTCTATCCCCCATTCCCCCGGTTTTCTCACCTCGTTGCCGCACCCAATAGCGAACAGTCAGGCGCGCCGACTCATTGCGGATGAATTGGTCGATTTGAGGCAGGTGGATCTGGTGTCCCGCTGGCATCACCTTGTCCATGTACCGCATAGCCATATCCCGGCAATGCTCCACGGTCATAATGCGTTCTTCTTCATTGTCACACCTGGAGTGCTTCAACAGCGTTCCAAAGGAATCGGCAAAGTGCTGCTCTACGATTTGCTGCATCTGCTCGATATGAACCGCCATTAAAACGATGATATTGGGGAGGATGCAGTACTTCCGCAAATCCTCCACCATATTGTATGCACAGTCTGTATTCAGATCTGCGTCATCAATCTGGATGACCAGGTAATGCTTCTCATTGGAGTCCGGCGTCCCAGCCATCTCCCTCAAATACAGTCTCAGCAGCTCTTGAAACTTTTGCCGAAGATTACTGCTGTCTCCGATTTCGCTGATCTGCTGTAAGTCATCGTAAAATTCTTCATTTTTGCCCTTCTGCCCGGTCAGAACATCCAGATATTGATGACAAGTGCGGAACAAAGACAGGATTTTCATTTGTCTGGTTTCCTGCTCTTCTTCCCCTCTGTCTCTCTTCTTCTCCAGCTTCTTTCGGAAACTGACAAACATTTTGGACAGCAACAGCCGCATAAAGGAATCCTTGGGGCCCATCAGCGTTGGGTCGATGATATCCAGGGTGATAAATCGGCAGGCATTCAGCTCATCCCCCCAGAGCTCATAAAAGGCTTTCGACTTTTCCGTTGTCTGTAAATCCCCCAAGGCCCTGCCAAATGTGAGCAGGGCGCTGGATTTTCCGCCGCCCCGATCTGCGCAAAACATCACAATGTTGTTGGGATACTTGCCGTCTCTCGTGGAGTCCCGCCAGGATTCGGCAGCGATTTGGTCGAAACAGCGACTCTCTTTGTCTCCGGTGCTCCTCCACTGGGAATCCGTTTCGGCGACAATCTGATTGGCCCGGTGGATATGCCGCACGACCTCCGCCGCCCGCCGATAAGCAGAATGAAAAAATAGGCTTCTGTCATAGACATTGCTGCACTGGACTCGATATTCTTCTCCCTGAAAGACATCAATGGTGACCAGAGGTTTTTTCCCCCTCAGCATAATCGTCTCTGTAGCTGCTGGTCTGACTCACGCAACCTCACTCCTCTGTTTCTATTTTCCCTCATTTGAATGCAAAAAAGGGGCAGAGTGCTCCCTCTGCCCCTTACCTATTGTCTGTAGAACGATAGTTATTGAAATTCCATCCGATACCGTTCCAGCTCTCTTAGCCGCTGGGCAGTTCTCAGTGCCATTTCCTTTAGTAACTGATCTTCTCTGGATTGTTGGTTCTGGTGTAGTGTGTTGATTTCCGCCCATTGCAAGGTACCTATGCTCCAGTCTCTCAGACGCTGACCGGAACGATATAGCATGTCAACAAAATCGCAAATCGATGTCAACTCCTCGTGGGATTTGTCCTTGTAAAATTGCACGACTCGCTCCTTGATCAAGCTGGGCCGGGAGCTGCAATCCCGCTCCATCGAAACCAAAATGGGCAAATAGTCTGCAAATCGCCGTATTTGAATAAACTGTGACTGCTCTCCCTCATGGTAGGTGCAGACAAAGTATTCTTCTCCCTCTCGCTCTCTTTTTTCTGCATGAACGGACATATATGCCAAATCCATAAGTCGATGTGTTTCCGCAATCAACTGTATGATTTCCCCATTCGTGCCCAGGTATCCGTCTCCACGCAACTGCCGTATGGTGGCATACAACCTTTCCACCTCTGGAAAGTGCTCTACATCTCGCACCTCTTCCTGGCCAGTAAACTGATAAAAAGCATCCAACTCACGCATCTCCGCACGTTGGGACAACACTAAGTCGATATACGTCTGTGCGGAAAATCCTGGTTTTGCCTCTGAGTCTGGTGCAATCCACTGGTGAGGAACAAGAGGCACTGCATGTTTGGTCGCCTCCAAGAGCATTCGATTCATTTCCTCCCAAGAGAAAAAAGGCTCCTTTACGCCAGCCAGCTGCTCCAAAAACTGCGTGGTCTCTGGGTGCATCCGACTGCGAAAGGAGATTTTTATCTTATCCACATCCAACCGTTCCGCCAGGTTCCAATCCTGTCCTGACTTCTGCTGCAATAAAAGTAAGATGTTATGACTGAATATGAGATACAAAATCTCCACAATGGTTCTGGAGGAATTCCTCCAATGATCAAAAATCTTCTTTGTTTGATGCAGACCGTTCTTGTCTAAATATGTTGACACATTTCCCAAGAGGGCATCCACATTTCCCATATTGGAACAGAAGAAAAAGGGAACGATGCTATATTTCCCATCCACGCTGTTCTGGGTAATCCGCAGCGTATAAAACGCCATATGATCCCCGGCATCGTTGGTCAACGTCCGAACAGCAACATCTCTGCGATTTCTTCGAGCCCAGCGATCTATGGTAAACCCACAGCTCTCAGCTAAATGCTCCACCCCCTTGGCGGAGAGCGTTTCCCCTTTATCCCCGTTTTTCTCCTCCTCCACATCATATACGGAGAGCACGTAGGAGGTATTCTGAAAATATCCCTCCCCCATCAGTCTGGAGAGGCGGGCGGACAACTCATGCCAACGATGGGGCGACCAGATATCACTCTTATCCTCCGCACAATACAGCCGTTTCACATATGGGGAGCGCAGCAAAAGAGGATTTCCATTCTGAACCATCACCCGGATATTCAATGCCCCAAGTAAGTCACGAGCCACCGTTTCTCGGTCCGCATCCCCGTTTTTCTCTCGAACATACTGATAAATCAAATCTGTCAGCTTATCAATAAGCCGATTCAACGTCCGCCCGTGGATTAGGATGTCATCGACAATGAGAATGGAGGGCATCAATCGCAGGGTGTTGTACTGCAGAGCAATTTCCTCGGCATCGGCCAGCAGCGCAGAATCTGAGTAGAGCGTTGATATAATGTCCGTGCACTGCTCATGGCCCATTTTATTCCAATGTAATTCAAGGTACAAATACATCAGGTTGAGACAACGCCGTCTGAGAAATACCTTATATCGGGCTGGTGCATGGAAAACAGACTCAAAAAAACTACAGGCAAGGGCGTAGTGCCCTTCCCCTAACACGCTTTTTGTATATTGCTCACATGCTGTTTTAAGCCCATCTCGTCTTTGGAGAAGCCCTCTCGATGACAGTTCAGTCTCCCTGATTTTCACTGTACCTGGTGCCTCCTTCTAGAGCCTTGTGTTCATACTTTATTCACAAGTGCATCAAAATCCAACTGCTTTACTAGTTTATCACACTCTTTTTCTTGCGTCAACCCCTATTTTGTCTATTTTGTTATCTGACATGCACAGTTGTTAAATTTTTTTAGGCAAAAATCACGTTCAACTTTAGTGCTGTGCCTCACTGCTGTGCAATCACAATCTCCTCCCCCCGGATCTCCCCACGCTCCCACAGCACCGCCAACAGCGGCTCTTCCATCTCCTCCGGCAGGTCCAGCCCCGGGGCGGTGAGGCGCAGGCCGTCCAGACTGCAATCCCCGTACACCTCCAGGCACCGTCCCCACCGGGGGCCGCCGGGGGAAAAGGCCACCGTCACCTCTGCCCCCGCCGCAGCTGGGGCCACAGGCAGGCCGTACTGGCCGTGGAGCCACCGGGCGTAGTTCTCCCCTTCCCCTGGCACCTGGATGAGCAGCCCCTTGACCTGTGGGCACAGCCGCTGAGCGATGCGCTGCAAGGGGATGGTAAGCCGCTGTCCCACCAGAGCTATCCGCCCCTCTCCTGGGGGAATGCCTAACCCTTCCAACGCCCCCAGGGCCAACCGGTCCGCCTGGGCCTGGTACAGGGCCTCCACCTCAATTCCGGCAAATCCCGCCTCCTGGAGGCTCCAGGGGCAGTTCTGGGGCCAGATCACCTGGCGCACCCCCGCCTGGTACAGGGCACGCACTGCCCGCCGCATCCGCCGCCGTTTTCGCCACATCCCCATGGAGGGTGGGGCGCACACCGTCACAGTCAGCACAGGCAGCGTCCCATAATAGTGCAGGTCACTACTCCCCCGCCCTTTCTCTTCCCTCCAGATCAGCCGACCCACCGCTGCCACATCCGCCACCTACTTCCAAAACCCGGAACTGCACCATTGATTTCACCCCGGATTGATGATAGAATACAGGGGTATTCCAAGAACCATACTTATGACGATGGAGGACTCTCTATGTCTATCAAAATCACCGCTGACAGCACCTGCGATCTGCCCCAGGCCCTGTTGGAGAAATACCAGATCACCATTGTGCCCCTCTATGTGAATCTGGACGGGGTGGTGCATCGGGACGGCGTGGACATCGTCCCCGAGCAGATTTTCGACCACGTGGCCGCCGGAGGCAACCTGCCCACCACAGCCGCCATCAACATCGCCGATTACACCGAGATCTTCGCCCTTCTGTCCGCCCAGTATGACGCGGTCATCCACATCAACATCAGCCAGGACTTCTCCTCCTGCCACCAGAATGCGGTTCTGGCCGCTGGGGAGTTTGACAATGTGTTTGTGGTGGACTCCCGCAACCTCTCCTGTGGCCACGGCTTTGTGGTACTGGAGGCCGCTCTGGCTGCCGCCCGGGGAGAAAAGGTGGAGGACATTCTGCCCTATCTGGAGCGCTTGACCGCTCGGGTGGACACCACCTTCGTGGTGGACAAGCTGGACTACCTGGCCAAGGGCGGCCGCTGCTCCGCTGTGGCGGCGCTGGGCGCCAACCTGCTCAAGCTTAAGCCCTGCATCCAGGTCTCGGACGGCAAGATGGGCGTGGCCAAGAAGTACCGGGGCAACTGGGACAAGGTGCTGCTGGACTACGTGAAAGAGCGGGTGTCCGACCCCACGGGCATCAACCGAGACCGCATCTTCCTGGTACATACCCGGTGTGACCAGGGGGTGGTGGAGTCGGTCCGGGCCGCCCTGGTGGGCTACGGCTTCCAGGACATCTACGAGGCCACCGCCGGATGCACCATCTCCAGCCACTGTGGCCCTAACACCCTGGGCATCATCTTCCTGCGCAACGAATAAGCATAAAAAAGGACCATCCCCGGACAACTCCGTGGATGGTCCTTTTTTATTTCAGCAACAGGTCAATGGCAGCTTGCAGCTGGTTGTCGGTGCCGCTGTCGTCCAGAGACAGCTCCACATCCGGCTGAATGCCCTCGCCGATGAGGGAGTGGCCGCCGCCGGTGCAGTAGGCGGACACAGACAGGCCCAAGCCGCCCCCGTTGACCAGGGGGAAGGTGAGCTGGGCGTAGCCCTTACCGGAGGTCACCTCGCCCACAATGGGGGCCTGGACGCTCTCCCGCAGCTGGGCGGCAAACAGCTCGGCGGCGGAGTAGCTGTTGGCATCCACCATCACCACCATGGGCAGGTCCACACAGGAGGCGTCGGACTCATACACCGTCTCCTTGCCCCACCGGGGCCGCTCGGTAAAGACAGGGCCTTCCGGGAGCAGGTAGTCCAGGGCGGCAATGAGCTCGGCCACATAGCCGCCGGGATTGCTGCGCACGTCCAGCACCAGGCTGGTGGCTCCCTGGTCCATGAGGCTCTGCACCTCTCGGCTCAGGGAAGAGGCCGCCCCGGAGTAGAAGTTATCCAGGCGCACATAGCCCACGCCGTTATCCAGCAGCTTGCTGCTCACCGAGTCGCTTTTCAGGGTCTGGCGGGTACAGGTCACCGTGCGGGTGGTCCCGTCCTCTCCCAACAGGGTCAGCTCCACCTGGGTGCCCTCTTCTCCGGCGATCATATCCGTGGCCTCATAGCGGGCGTCCCCGGCCACCGAGGTGCCGTCCACATGGGTGATGACATCCCCGGCCTTGACCCCGGCCTGCTGAGCGGGGCCCTCCTCAGTGACCTCTTGCACCAGCAGGCCATCCTCCCGGTCGTAGCTGACGGTGACACCGATGCCTACATAATTGTTGGCCCGGCTCTGCAAGGTGTTCTGGTAGCTCTCCGGGTCCAGGTAGTAGGACCAACGGTCTCCCAGTCCTTCCACCATGCCGTCCAGAGCGCTATCCACCGCCTTGGACAGGTCTGCATCCGTCTCCACAAAGGAGAACTTGGCCAGCAGATATCCCTGCATCAGGGCGATACCATCCTTACCAAACACCACCACAGCAGCGCCTGCCACGGCTCCCAGCGTCAACACCAGAGTCAGTACCACCGCTATGACGATCTTCGCCCAACCGGGAAACCGGCGGCGCTTTTTTTGTTGTTCCTCCATGTGATAACCTCCTTGGCCTATGCTTATGCGGGACCATACACCCACATTTCAAAAAAGAACCAGGGGGTGCAGAACCAGTCTGCACCCCCTCAGAGAAATCATACTTTACAGCCCACTGAAGCTCAGGTTGGGATAGAGATCCAGGGCGCTGGCGCGCTGGCCGTTGATGCGCAGCTCAAAGTGCAGGTGGTTACCGGTGGAGCTGCCAGTGGTGCCCACGTAGCCAATCACATCACCAGCGGACACAGACTCACCCACACTGACGCTGGGTGTGCTCTGCATATGAGCGTACAGAGTGGCATAGCCATCTCCATGGTACACAATGCAGTAGTTACCGTAACTGCTGCCGGCACTCTCAGGCACCACAGTGGTCACCACACCGTCCTTGGCACACTGGATGGGGGTACCGCCGGGAGCGGGAACATCGGTGCCGGTGTGAGTCTCCCACACACCAGTGATGGGATGATAACGACCGCCGAACACAGAGGAGATGTAATAGTAGCCGGGCAAAGGCCAATACCAGTTACCAGAGGGGTCCACCACGGGGTTGCTGCTGCCGCCACCGGAGTTGCCTCCACCACCAGTACTGCTACCGCCACCAGTGTTGCCACCATTGCTGGGAGGAGCGGGCGTGGGGGTAGGATCGGGCTTCTTGGCCTCTTCCAGCTGCTTCTGATACTTCTCCTCAGCCTCAGCCAAATCTGCCTCGATCTGCTTCTGTTCAGCCTCCAGTTGAGCTTCCTCGCTGTCGTAGCTCTTCTCATCCTCCAGCAGCTGCTGATAGTACTCGTCCGCCTCTTTCTTCTGGCTGTTCAAATCAGCCTGGGCGGTCTCCAGCTGGCTCTGGGCAGCTGCCTGCTCATCCCGGGCGCTCTGCAGATCATCCCGGGCCTGGGCCAGATCTGCCTGGGTCTGCTCCAGCTGGGTGATGATCTTATCGTTGTAGTTCATGATGTCGGTGACCAGCATCATGTAGTCCAGCAACTCCGAAAAGCTGGAGGCCTGGAAAATGATAGAGATAAAGGAGGCGCCGCCGTTCTCTTCCATCCAGCGGGTCTGGGTGTAGAACTCGTCGTACTGCTGGTCCTCCTGCTCCTCCAGCTTGGTGATCTCGGCCTTTTTGTCCTCGATCTGCTGGTCATAGCTGTCCAGCAACTTCTGGCTCTCGCCGATCTGCTGCTCGGTGAGGAGGATTTGCTCCTGGAGCAGAGCCAGCTTCTCTTGCGTGGCCTCCTTGTCGTCCTGAAGGGCATCCAGCTTCTTTTGCAGCTCAGACCGCTGCCCCTGGACATCTTGGAGGCTGCTCTTGAAATTGTCAATGTCTTGCTGTGTCACAGCTGCGCCAGCCAACGTGGTCATGGCGGGCATGAGCACGGACAACAGCATGACCACAGCCAGAAGCAACACCATGACTCGGATTCCTGTTTTTTTCATCATGACACTCCTTTTACACACGCAGGAAGCGGCGGATGGCCAGGCCAGAGCCGCACACACCAATGAGGACACCTGCCAGGGCAAAGACCCCCAGCACCCAATACCAAACCGCCCCGAAGGTCACCGGAATGACGATGGTAGCGGCACTGCTGGTCATCACCGCTTTGTACACCCCGGCGTAAATGCCCCACTGGGCAAAGAAGGCCAACAGGGCGCCAAACAGGCCCAACAGCATACCTTCAATGACGAAGGGCCAGCGGATGAAGCTGTCGCTGGCACCGCACATCTTCATGATGGCGATCTCCTCCCGGCGGGCAAAAGCCGCCAGGCGTACCGTATTGGCAATGATAAACAGGGAGATGGCCGCCAAAATGCCGATCAGAATGCCTGCCACAGCGGTGGCCACATTTCGAACGGTGATAAATGCATCGGTCAAGTCCTGCTCTGCCCGGTGTTCTGCCACCCCTTCCAGGGCGGACACCGCTTCCACGGTCTGGGAGAACTTCTCCAGATCATAGACGTGGATGACTAGGCGGTCCCGGAACACCTCGTCGGGCATGTTCACATACATTTCTTCGGTACGTCCGGCCAAGTATTCCTCCTTGGCCTGTTCCCGGCTGACAAACTCCACCGAGGCCACGTTGTCGATCTGTTTGACCTTGGCCTCCAGCTCGGTAATCTGTTCATCGGTATAGTTCTCGTCGATGTAGGCGTAAAAGACGTTTTCACTCTCCAGCTGGCTCATCACCTGGTCGGCGTTCAGAGCCAGCAAACTAAAGGAGCCCATGATAATGAGGCAGGCCACAATCATGCACACAGCGGCAAAGGACATCAGCCCGTGGGAGAAGATGCTGTGAAATCCCTCGCTGATAAAATATCCAAGGTTGGTTCGCCGTTTTCTCATAGTTTGTAGTAGCCTCCCTCTTCATCGCTGATGAGTTCTCCGTTTTGGATGGCCACCACACGCTTGGAGAAATGATTGACAAGGCCTCGCTCGTGGGTGACCACCAGCATGGTGGTGCCCATGGAGTTGATGCGCTCCAGCAGCGTCATGATTTCCAGGGAGCGCTGGGGGTCCAGGTTTCCGGTGGGCTCGTCGGCGATGATCATCTGGGGATTGTTCACCAGGGCTCGGGCAATGGCCACACGCTGCTGCTCGCCGCCGCTCATCTCGTTGGGGTAGGCTTTGGCCTTGTCGCTCAAGCCCACCAGGTCCAGCACGTAAGGAATGCGCTTTCTCATCTCCCGGTTGGTGGCGCCGATGATGCGCATGGTAAATTCCAGGTTGCCCCACACCGTCTTTTTGTCGATGAGTCGGAAGTCCTGGAAGATGACACCCAGGGTGCGGCGCATCTTGGGAATCTGGCGGCGCTTGATGGTGCTGAGGTTGTAACCATTTACCATCACGCGTCCCTTGGTGGCAAATTCTTCCGCCGTCAAAAGCTTGATGATGGTGGATTTACCTGAGCCAGAAGGCCCCACCAGAAAAGCGAATTCTCCGTCATCTATCCGTAAATTCAGTCCTTTTATGGCTTTTGTGCCGTTGTCATATTCTTTATAAACGTCCACCATTCGTATCATGGAATTGACCTCTCCGTAGTAACTATTTGTAACCATTTGTTACACATATCTTTTCTCATTATATACTGCCCTTTGACCCGTGTCAACAATTTATGCCCATATATGTAAATAGGAAAAGAGCACCTGGAACCAGGTGCTCTTTGAACGGGTGACAAATTAGGACTCAATTCCCCGGGAAACCAGATACTTTTTGACCATCAGGGCCACCTTGAAGGTGATGGCGTCGTCAAACTCTCTCAGGTCCAGACCGGTGAGCTTCTTGATCTTTTCCAGTCGATAGACCAAGGTGTTGCGGTGGACAAACAGCTTACGGGCGGTCTCGGAGACGTTGAGGTTGTTCTCGAAGAACTTGTTGATGGTGAACAGGGTCTCCTGGTCCAGGGCATCAATGGGGTTCTTCTTAAAGACCTCTTGCAGGAACATCTCACACAGAGTGGTGGGCAGCTGATAGATCAGACGGCCGATGCCCAGGTTCTCATAGTTGATGATGGAGCGCTCGGTGTCAAACACCTTGCCCACCTCGATGGCCACCTGGGCCTCCTTATAGGACCGGGCCAGATCCCGGACATGGCCCACCACGGTGCCCATGCCCACAACGGTCTTGATTCCCAGCTCCCGCAGCAGGGTCTCCTGGATGTTCTGGGCGATCTTGTACACGTCCCGGGCGTCGGTGTGCTCGCTGAGCTGCTTGACCAGGGCCACGTCGGTCTCGCTGAGGGAGAGGACGAAGTCGGTCTGACGGTCGGGGTACAAGTTGGTCATCACATCCACGGCGGACACGTCGGGCACACCCAGCTGGCGCACCAACAGGACCACCCGGGGCACCTCGGAGACGAAGTGCAGCTCCTTGGCCCGGACATAGATGTCGCCCAGGAGGATGTTGTCGGACAGGATGTTCTTGACAAAGGTAGCCTTGTCGTGCTTCTCCTCATAATAGGTCTTGGCACCGTTGAGGGCGATGGTGGCCATGGCGCACATGGTGGCAGCCTGTTCATCTTCGCCCCGGACAAAGGCGGCATAGTCAAACTGACCATTCCAACCGGACATGGCCTTAAAGGTGAAGCCATTGCTCACCACCATGTTGTCCCCTTCGGCAGCCAACAGTGCGGGTACATTCCCCCACTTCTCACCAATGTAAGCCAATTCGTTACATGCCAGTACGGTGCCCTGCTCGTCGATGACTCCGATGGCTCGGTCGGAGCAATCCTTCATCTGGAGAACGATGCTCTGGAAAATGCGGCTGGACATTGCGCAATCCCCTTTCCTGGCAGTTTGACTCTTCCCACTGCCTTGTTTATTTTCACAAATGATATTATATCGGTTTATCCCGCCGACTTCAATAGTTTTTTTTAATTTTTTTGGTGATATTGCCATAACTTTCGTCTCATTGACGGAAAAGCTCTTGCAATTCCTCCTGGGTTAGTGCTCTCCAACCACCTTTATCCAGTTGCGGGTCCAGCTGGAGGGGCCCAAACCTTATGCGTTTTAGATAAGATACCGGTTTCCCACGGGCTGCCATCATCCGCTTAATTTGGTGATATTTTCCCTCTCGGATGGTGATATAAGCCGAAGTATTTCCTTCTAGAAGTTCCAATTTCCCCGGCAGGCACTGGTATCCATCCCGCAATACAATACCTTGGGACACCGCCTCTACGTCCTGTTGGTCCAGAATTCCGTCCACTTCCACGTAGTACACTTTGTCCACATGGCGCTTGGGAGCCAGCAGACGATGGGCCAGCGGTCCGTCGTTGGTGAGAAGCAGCAGCCCCTCCGTGTCCTTGTCCAGCCTCCCCACTGGAAACAGCCCCATGGCGGGATATGGGTCTGGGAGCAGGTCCAGAACGGTTTTCTCCTCCCGGTCCTCCGTGGCGGACACCACCCCGGCAGGTTTGTGCAGCATCAGATACACCGGCCCCGCCGCTCCGATGGAAGCGCCGTCCACCGCCACCAGGGCATCCTCCTCCACCTTCTGGTCAATGCTGCGGCACACCTGGCCCTGCACCTGCACCCGGCCCGCCCGAATGAGCTCCCTTGCCCCCTTCCGGCTCCACCGTCCTGTGGATGCCAGCCGCTTGTCCAATCGCTCCATATCCCTTCTCCTTTTCCTTGTGTGGTATGGTTGTAGAAATTGTATCATATTTTCCCGGGAAAATACATATCCATCCTGTGTATGAGTCCATGAAGACGGGAGGAATCAACATGCTCATTGTCACGGCTCGCATTCCCCGGCGCCGACTGATGGCGGGGGGCGTCAGTGTTCTGTGCTGCTGTCTGGTGCTGGTGGTGGCACTGGTTCTGAGTCTCAATGGGGGAGCAGTGCCCACCTCAGCCTCTGTGTCGGGGATGGAGGAGAACTCGGCCCGGGTCACCTATCTCCAGCAACAGGGCTGGACGGTGGGAGACCAGGCGGTTTCCACCCAAGAACTGCTCATCCCGGACACTCTGGATGAGAGTTATGACTCCTATCAGACCTTGCAGCGTCAGCAGGGCTTTGACCTGGAGAACTACTGCGGCCAGCGGGTCCAGCGGTATGTCTATCAAGTCTCTAACCATCCCACCGGGCGGTCGGATGTGCAGGCGGTGCTATTGGTGTGTGACGGGACCTTGATTGGGGGACACATTCAGGCCGCTGACGGCAGCTTTGTCAGCACCTTGGAATTTCCCGCCGCATCGGTGGCCCCGTCTGCGTCGCCGTCCCCTGCGCCTTCTGCTGCTCCCTCCCCCGCCCCCTCTCCTGCTACCTCTGCCACCCTCTAGACAAAAATGGGCCTGTGAAACACCACAGGCCCATTCTCTTTTTGACTCAGTTTTTCATCATGTGCACGTTCAGGTGTGGATAGGTCATCTCAATGTTGTTGGCATCAAAGGCGGGCTTGATGGCCTCCAACAGATCATAGTGCACCGTCCAATAGTCCTCATTGGCGCACCAGACCCGGATGATATACTCGATGGCGCTGTCCTGATAGTTATTCACCCGCACCATGATGGACTTCTCCCGGTCCACCAGGGGATTGTCCTCCACCACTTTGGACAACACCTGTTTCACCTTTTCGGTGGGTGCATCATAGGAGGCGGTGACTTTGATCTCCACCCGGCGGTGGGTCTGGCTGGAGTAGTTGACCACATTGGAACCCACGATGGTGCTGTTGGGCAGCTGGATGAGCTTGTTGTCCACGCTGGTGAGCTTGGTATAGAACAGGCCAATCTCATACACGGTACCGGAGCAGTTACCTGCGTCCACGTAGTCCCCCACCTTGAAGGGCTTGGAGGCCAACAACTGGAGGCCGGCAAACACGTTGGACAGGAAGTTCTGGATGGACAGGGACAGTGCCAAGCCTGCCACAGAGAGCAGGGCCACAAAGGAGGTGACTGGAATCTCCAGACAGCTCATGAGGACAATGGCCGCCACCGCCAGCAGCAGGATCTTGATGGAGGTTCGGACCAGGGTCTTAATAGTCTCGTCTGTGGGAAGGCGGCCCAGCATCCGGTCCACCAATTTCATAATGATCTTGATGGCGATCAAGCTGACCACAACTACTGGCACAATAATCAGAATCTTCCCCACGGCAAAGTCCACCAACTGGCTCAGCAATTCCGTGAGATTGTTCCATGGCATAAGCAACCCTCGTTTCTATTTATTATATAATCATATTACCATAGACAAAGGGTATCCTCAATGAAAAATACACCAAACTAATCTTACCCTTTCTTTCACTTTTTGAATTTCTAGAGAAAGATTTTCTAAGGAGTGTATACAAAATTCAGGTTCTTGATTGAAGTAAATCTTCCAATATGGTAAACTGGAGGTGCATAGAAATGTTTATTACCATCTATACAAAGGAGATGAGAATATATATGAGATTAGGAAAAAAAAGCTATCATC
>NHCFR05603__coassemble_188_pt1 | contig 94982 bp, 92 predicted proteins | sample NHCFR05603__metabat2_high_PE_050 | metagenome-assembled genome bin NHCFR05603 | reverse complement strand
AGCATACACGATAAAACCCAGACCGTACCAGGCTAGTGTCGCATCCAACCCTACAGGATTGTTTTCAATGTTTAAAGCGTTGCGAAGGAAAGCGAATGGGATAGAAAATAGCAACTGGAATATCTGAATGGAAACGATCAGTAGGCACTTACCCAGAACACTTTCACGCTTTGTCACCGGGAGAATAGCCGTGTACCAGGCATCATTTGTTTCCCGTGCATGCAAAAATGTGATATAAGGAGCTAGGCAGCCAAACATAAAAATAACGCTGTAAGGATAAGCGGGGACAAAAACAAGGCATCCCAAAAAGGCAAACACAATCGAGGTCGGATGTGCAACAAGTCTAAGTTCTTTATACAGCAGCTTCGTCATCCCACTCACTCCTTTCCGTTCGCAGCATGATTTCCTCCAGAGTGAGTGGTCCCGTATCCTCTGGCGTTTTTAAATGTTCGAAAGAGCGCAGAAATGTGACTTTATCCGCACTTTTCAGTACGCGTCCACCCTGGATGTAGGTGATGTCATCTGCGCATTTATCCAAGTCTGAAGTGATGTGCGTAGAAAACAAAATGGAGCAGTTCTCGTTTTTCACGATTTGGCGGAAAATATACAGCAGTTCTTCACGGGATACAGGATCAAGGCCAGATGTGGGTTCATCCAATATCAGCAACTCAGCATGGTGCGAAAGTGCCAGAGTAAGTAGATATTTTACTTTCATACCATTTGAAAGTTCTTTGAATTTCTTTCTTTCATCTAAAGCAAAACGCTTGATGTACTTCTGATACTGCTCCTGATCCCAGTCTGTGTAAAACTTTTGGGTGACAGCTGTAATGGAAGAAAGTTTCTTCAGTGGGTAAAAATCAATTCCACCAAACACAACGCCAATGCGCTGCTTACACTCTTTTTCGTACTGGTAAAAATCCTTTTCAAATATCTTTACGCTCCCACTCTCCGGAGACACCATGTTGAGGATGGATTTTAAGGTTGTGCTTTTTCCAGCCCCATTTTTGCCGATTAAGCCCATAATGTGGTTGGGGGCAAGAGAAAAACTTACATGATCCAGAGTAAATCCAGGATAATGCTTGCAAAGGCCCTGGACACACAGCACAGCTTCCATCATTTTTTCTCCTTTTCATCGGGGACATCTGCCATATTCAAGGCGGTTTTAAATAACTGAGTAATGCCCAAGAAAAATTCCTCTTTCATCAGAGCAATGCCCGGATGATCTAGCGATTCATCTCCTAAAATGACCAGTCGATCTCCAGGCTTGATGTTGAACACATCTCTGGCCTGTTTGGGAAGTACGATCTGGCCACGCTCACCCACGCGGACGGTACCAAATATGTGTTTGCCTTTAGGCGGAATATTTAAACCGGTTTGTTCCTGGTTATGATGGATCAGATCGTTAAGTTCGACATTGTATAACTGAGCCAGTGCATCGCAGTTTATGATGTCCGGCACAGACTCGCCAGCTTCCCATTTTGCTACAGCCTGACGGGAAACGCCAATCTGCTCTGCTACATTTTCTTGGGAGTATTTATGAAGCTGCCGCAATGTGGTTAAATTGCGGGCGATATTACTTTTCTGCATTTTCATACTTTTCACACCTCCTGAGGCCATTATAACCTGGAGGTTGGGGAAGTTCCACCAACTACCGCAAACAAAAAATGTTATGCTGAGTTACGTAAGCCTGTATGGTCAATTTAATGCTTAGAAATAAAGGGGATATCTGTCAAGTCTGCGTGTGTACATGGCCACTTCTTAGTGTGCTTTCTGAAACTCTCCACCCCTAACCGCTCCAAACTCCCGTATGGGTCAAAATCTGGGTCAAAGTGAAACGCCAAAAATCAAGCAATCAAAAAAGTATAGAGAAAGAAAATAAAACCGCCGGAATCTTGCGATTCCAGCGGTTTTCTGGTTGCGGGGGCAGGATTTGAACCTACGACCTCCGGGTTATGAGCCCGACGAGCTACCAAACTGCTCTACCCCGCGATATAAAGTTGTGGTGCCGGAGACCGGGATCGAACCGGCACGGGATTTCTCCCACGGGATTTTAAGTCCCGGGCGTCTGCCAATTCCGCCACTCCGGCCCGTGGGCAAGAATTATAATACCATGGCGCCGGGGCTGTGTCAAGAAAAAATTTTAAAATCGGGAAAAATTCTTCTTGACGGCAGAGCGGGGGTGTGCCAAACTGGGTGAGAATAGGAGGAACCAGCTATGGGAAAGGAATTGACCGAAAAGGACATTGAGCTTATGCGCCAGGAGCTGTATCACCGGCGGTTTGAGCTGCGGCCCAAACTCATCGAGGCGGTGAAGGAGGCCCGGGCCTTTGGCGACCTCAGCGAGAACTTCGAGTACAAGGCCGCCAAGCAGGAGAAAAACCGCAATGACAGCCGGTGTCGCTACCTGGAAAACGTCATCCGCACCGCCACCATCATCTCGGAGAAATCCCAGGAGGGGACGGTGGGACTGTACGACAAAGTCACCCTCTACGTGGAGGACGACGAGGAGGAGATGGTCATCCAGATCGTCACCACCATGCGCCAGGACGCCCTCAAGGGCCTGGTGAGCAAGGAGTCCCCGGTGGGCCGGGCGGTGTTGGGCCGCCGGGTGGGGGACCGGGTAACGGTACAGGTCAACGACAACTACGGCTATGACGTGATCATCCGGGCCATTGAGCCCGGCGAGGACAACGGGGAGGCCCCCCTGGTGGCCTTCTAATGGGATAGAAAGGAAGAAGAACCATGATGAAGATAAAAACGCTACTTGCTGCGGTGCTGGCCGGGGTTCTGTCCCTGAGCCTGGCCGCGTGCTCCGGCCCCAAGGCCGCCGAGACCACCACTCAGCCCACCGACCAGCCCACCCAGGAAGTGTTCCAGGGTGAGGACGTGCGCCTGGCGGTGCTCTCCGGCCCCACGGGCATTGGAGCGGCCAAGCTGCTGTCGGGCAGCGACAACGGCGACACCGTCAACCACTACACCTACACCGTGGCCTCCGACAACAACGAGGTGGTGGCGGGGCTCACCGCCGCCGATGGGGAGTATGACATCGCCATGGTGGCCTCCAACGTGGCCGCCAACCTGTACAACAAGACCGAAGGGGATGTGAAGATTCTGGCCCTGGGTACCCAGGGTGTGCTCCACATTCTGGAGGGGAGCAACGGCACCGCCATCCAGTCCATGAAGGATTTGAAGGGCAAGACCATCTACGCCACCGGACAGGGGGCCAACCCGGAGTATATCCTCCGCCACCTGCTCACCGAGAATGGCTTGGACCCGGACAAGGACGTGGAGATCGTCTTTGCCGACGCCACCGAGATCAGCGCCAAGCTGATTTCCGGGGAGATTGAGACGGCCATGCTCCCTGTGCCCGCTGCCACGGCCGCCATCGCCCAGAGCAAGGGCAGCGTCCGGGACGCCATCGACCTCACCACGGCCTGGAACGACCTGGACAACGGCAGCCAACTCATCATGTCCGCTGTGGTGGCCCGGGCGGACTTCCTGGCCGAGCACCCCCAGGCAGTGGACGCCTTCCTGGAGGAGTATGAGGCTTCCGTCACCTATGTAAAGGAGAACCCGGAGGAGGCGGGGCAGCTGGTGGCAGACCTGGGCATCGCCCCCTCCGCCGCCATCGCTCAGAAAGCCATCCCCCAGTGCAACCTGGTGTTTTTGTCCGGGGAAGACATGAAGCCCGCCATCAGCGGCTACTATGAGGTACTCTACTCCATCGACCCCACCGCAGTGGGCGGGGCGCTGCCGGATGACGACATCTACTATGTCCCCTAAGTTCCAGAAACCACTGTTCCGGGTTGCCATACCCCTGGCCGTCTGGCTGGGGGTATGGCAGCTGGCGTCTTGGTGGGTGGGGCGGGACCTGCTGCTGCCCTCTCCGGCCTCGGTGGCGGCATGCCTGGTGGAACTGGGCCAGACCGGGGAGTTCTGGCTGTCTGCGGTGTCCACCCTGGCCCGGGTGGTATGCGGCCTGGTGGGCGGGGTGGTGCTGGGCACTCTGTTGGCCTTTCTCACCCATTTTTCCACCTGGGCGGACCGGATTTTCTCCCCCGCCATCCGGGTGCTGCGGGCCACCCCGGTGGTGTGCTTTATTTTGCTGGTTTACTTATGGGTGGCCCGGGCCAACATCCCCGGCCTCATCGCCGGAATGATGGTGCTCCCGGTGGTGTGGGGCAGCTTGACGGCGGGGCTTAAAGCGGTGGACGGGCAGCTGTTGGAGCTGGCCCGGGCCTATGGCTTCTCTCGCCTGAAAACTCTGCGCCTCATCTACCTGCCCTCTCTACGTCCCCACTTCACCGCCGCCCTCCTCAATGGTTTTGGCCTGGCCTGGAAGTCCGGGGTGGCCGCTGAGGTGCTCTGTCCGCCCAAATTCGCCATCGGCTCCAGCATTCAACAGGCCCGGCAGGCCCTGGAGACCCCAGAACTGTTCGCCTGGACGGCGGTGATTGTGGTCCTCTCTCTGGTTTTGGAGGGGCTGCTGGGGCTGTGGCTGAAACCCAGAGGGGAGGCTGCGACATGATACAGGTGAAACATCTCACGGTACGATATGGGGACAAGGTGGCCCTGGAGGACGTGAGCCTCTCCATTCCTCGCTTAGGGGTCACCGCCCTGGTGGGCCCCTCCGGGTGCGGCAAGACCACCCTGCTGCGGGTGTTGGGCGGACTGATGCAGCCCCAACAGGGGACCATTTCCGGCCTCACCCCCGCAGAGACCGCCTTTCTCTTTCAGGAAAACCGCCTGCTGCCCTGGCGCACAGTGCTCCAACACCTCACCGATGTGGCTCCCCGTCATCCTTCCGTGGACCCGCAACACTGGCTGTCCCTGGTGGAGCTGGAGGGGGAGGAGGGAAGCTACCCCGCCGCCCTGTCCGGCGGTATGGCCCGGCGGCTGGCCCTGGGGCGGTGTCTGGCTCTGGAGCGGGACGTGCTGCTGCTGGACGAGCCCTTTACCGGGGTGGACCCCCAGCGGGCACAGCGTATCTTGCAGCGACTGAAAGACCTGGGCAAGCCGGTGATTCTGGTGGCCCACGAGCCCCACTTGGCCCAGAGCTGTGACCGAGTGGTGGAACTCAAGTAAATAAAAATATGAATTTATCGCAAAAAAGTACGGTCAGCGAAAGCTGACCGTACTTTTTTGCCTATTAGGGATTAGCGACGGCTGCGCTTGTAGGCCACGGTGGCGGCACCCAGGCACACCACAGCGGAGGCCAGAGCGGCCACATACCACAGCACCTGAGCAGAGTCGCCAGTCTGAGGCACGTCGGGCTTCTCAGAGGGCTTGGCGGTGGGCTCCACGGTGGGCTGAGCGGTGGGCTGAGCGGTGGGCTCCACAGTGGGAGTGACCACCTCGTCCAGAGCGGCAATGGCGTCGTTGAGCTTGGAGACCATAGCGGCCACCTCATCGGTGGTCAGGGCGCTGTAGGTCAGCAGGTCGGAGGCCTCCTTCACCACGCCCTGGAGCGCGGTCCAGGACTCCTGGGTGTACAGGGAGGAATCCATGCCGGCGATGCGGCCCAGCACAGCGGTGATCTCGCCCTTGTCGCCCACAGAGAGAGCGTTGTAGCTCAGGCCGTAGCCGTTGGCATAGGTCTGGCCGTTGAGAGCAAAGACGTTGTCGGTGAAAGCGCCCTGCTCCTGGTCATACTCCATGATGTTCACAGGCAGAGTGCCCTGGGCGGGGAAGATGCCGAAGGCCACTTCCACACCGGCGGGGATGTTGGGACCAAAGGCGGCGTCAGGCACCAGACCCTCGGTGGGGTCCATGCCCTTGTTGCCGTACACGGCCATGATGGCGTCGGCGTTGTCGTAGAACTGCACGTCATAGGGGTGGGAGACGCTCATGACCACGGACTTCTTGCCCAGCTCGTGGGCGGTGTTCACGATCATTTCGGGCATGTCCCGCTTCCAGGTGCCCGGCTTCATGGAGGAGCCGCTGAGCTCGGAGATGACGATGACGTAGTCGCTCTCGGCGATCTTATCCTTGATTTCAGCCTGGGTGGCCTCGTCGGCGTTGTAGTAGATCAGGGACTCATACTCCACGCCGTCCACCAGACCGGCGGCCTGAGCCCGGCGGAAGCCCAGCTCCAGGCCCGGGGCCTCATTGGAGTAGGCGCCGATGAGCAGCACTTTCTCCCCTCCCTTGGTGCGGATGGGCAGAGTGTTGTCCTGGTTCTTCACCACGGTGACACCGGCGGCGGAGATTTCACGCTCCTCCTGGCGGTTCTCGTCGGAACCCACGGCGGCCAGAGCCTTCTCCAGGGAGTAGTCGGCGGGATCGTAGTCCAGAATGCCCCGCTTCTCCTTCAGGGTCAGGATGCGGGTGACGGCCTCGTCGATGCGGCCCTGGGGAATCTCACCGGACTCCACAGCGGCCATGATGTCGGCGATGATCTGGTCCAGGTTGTCCACGCTGCTGGCTCGGTCCAGCACGCAGGGCATGAGCAGGATGTCCATGCCCGCCTGGATGGAGCGGATGCAGGCTTCCGACTGGGGGAACATGGCGGACAGACCCTTCATGTTCATGGCGTCGGTGATGAGCACCCCGTCGTAGCCCATGTCACCCCGGACGATGTCGGTCAAAAAGACCTTGGACACGGTGGCGGGAATGTAGCTGTCGTTGACCACGGTGGGGTCGATCTGGGGATAGGCGATGTGGGCCACCATGAACATGTCGGTGCCCGCATCCATAGCGGCCTGGAAGGGCACCAGCTCCATCTTCTTGATCTCCTCGTAGCTCTTGTCCACCACGGGCAGGCCGGAGTGGGAGTCGGTGGCGGTGTCACCGTGGCCGGGGAAGTGCTTGGCGGAGGTGATGACGTTGGAGGCGTTGATGCCCTCGATCATGGCCACGGCGAAGTCGGCCACCTTGTAGGGGTCGTCACCGAAGGAACGCAGGCCGATGACGGGGTTGTTGGGGTTGTTGTTCACGTCCACGGTGGGGGCGAAGTTGGTGTTGATGCCCAGAGCGCTGAGCTCCCGGCCGATGATGGCGCCCGCCCGCTTGGCATACTCGGTGTCGCCGGTGGCGCCCACGGCCATGTTGCCGGGCAGAGCGCTGCCAGAGCCCAGACGGTACACAATGCCGCCCTCCTGGTCGATGCCGATGAGCATGGGTACCGGGCTTTCCTTGCCCTCCAGGTTCTCTGCCTGCAGGTCCTGGACCAGATTGAAGCTCTGCTCGGTGGTCTTCACGTTGTCGGCGAAGAGGATGACGCCGCCAAAGTCGTGGTCGTGGAGCACCTGAGCCACCTGGTCGTTCATCTCGGTGAAGTCAGGGGCGGTGCCCTCTCCGGTGGTGGACCAGTCCCGGAAGTCGGGCATGAGCATCTGCTCCACCTTCTGTTTCAGGGTCATGTTGCCCAGGATCTCCTCCACACGGGAGGAGGCGGCGCTGGCCCGGGTGGGGGCCAGGAATGGGACGCACATGGCCGCAGCCAGGGCACAGGCGCCCACTCTTTGCAAGAGTTTTCTTTTGTCCATAGTACATTCTCTCCTTTCAACGGGGTTTCCCCCTTTTACGCATTAGACATTATAATGCAAAAGCGTGAATGTGTCAAATTGAGTTTGTGCAAAAGATATAAAAATACACCCTGGATAGAGCCAAAAGACTTCATCCGGGGTGTATGGGTAAAATATGGTATCAATGGGCTCAATATTGGTTGACCCATCCCGCAATGAGCAATTCCGGGACCAGCCAGGCCAGCATAAAGATGAAGAAGTTCACGGGGCTCAGGGCCTCGTAGGAGCCGGTGTAGGCGATAAAGCAGGTGAGCAAAACGCCCAGGACGGCTCCGGCCAGGGCAAATACCAGACTCAACCGGGTGGCCCAGCGCAGACGGCGGCAGCCCAGCACGGTGTCGCAGAAGGCGCCCACGCCCTCCCGGGACAGCAGGGCCACGGGCTGGGTGGAGTGGAGCTGGTTGGCGTCGGACAGCTCTCGGCGGCGGTCGGTGGAGGGGAACTCCATCTTATCCACCGGCAGCTTGAACTTGGAGCTGAGCAGGGCGGGGATGAGGTTGGGGTCCCGGGTGGCCAGAATGGGGGTCACCTTCAGCCCGATGAGGGTGGACAGGCTGGGACGCACCGTGGAGGGCATGGCGTAGGTCACTGGGAACATGGCCGCCAGCTTGCCGTCTACGGCACAGTAGATGGCGTGCTTGACCCGGATGCTCCGGGGCAGGGGAATGTCCACCAGATGCATGAAGTCGGAGGTGCCCACGATGATGTCGTGGTTGTGGATGATGCCCGTGATGCCGCCCTCGTGGAACCGCACCCCGGAGGCCTCCCGGTAGAGCGCGCCGGTGGATTGCAGCAGCTTGTAGAAGGGCTGAGTCAGGCCGCAGTCGGCCACCTTCAGCAGGGTGGCGGCATAGGACACGGTTTTTTCCTTCTTGGCGGTGCCGAACAGCTCAAACTGGGACACCTGAATGCATCCGGGGGGGAACAGGTCTCCGTCGGTGAGGACGATGCCCGCATGGCGGCAGCGCTGCACACCTGCCCACCCGGCCATGGCAGCCCCCACCTTATAAAGGCGGGAGGCCAGCTTCTTGTAGGGCAGGGCAAAGGCCAGCAAGGAAGAGTAAGAGGACGCTGCGGTAAAGGTGGCGGCAGCGGCCCACACAAACCGCTCTCCGGCTCCCTGGCCCACGGAGGCCAGCAGAGAGCAGAGCAGACAGGCTACAATGAGCAGGGGGGCAGCGATGGCGTAGGCCTGTTGGGCCCCGTCCTCCATTTGCAGCTGAGAGCCGAAGCCCCGGGAGGTGCCGGGCCACTTGGAGTAGGCGGGGCGGTGATTCCATTTGTCCTCGTCCAGGGACACCACATAGGGGGCGCTGGTCTGGGCGGCGGCCTTGGCGGAGAACCGGTCTCCCTGCTGGCGCAGGTAGCGGCCCCACATGGCCATGGTCAGGCCCAGGGCAGTGATGGCGCAGCAGGGCAGATTCTCCCCACGCTGGGGCCACACCGAGAAGGTGAGGCCGTCGATGAGGGAGAACAGCCAGGCCAGCGCCACCAGGGACTCGGCCCGGGGGTGGAGCTTACACAGGCGGACGATGCCCACCACCAGCACTTCCATACACAAAATGCCCACAATGGCCAGCAGACCGCACAAAATCCACACCCGCAGCTGGGTCAGGGACACCCCGGGCACGGAGATGGAGATGGAAACCGGAATATCCACCGAGAGAACCATGGCCAGGAGGCTGAGCACCAGGGAGATGATCACCCGGTTGCGCCGGGCCTTCAGCCCCTTTTGATAGCGGGCGGCCAGCTCGGAGGGCTTGGTGTCCGGGGGGACAGGCTTGACCTTGGCCCGGGCGGGCTTGGGCCGTTTGAGTTTGCTGAGGGCTTTGAGTACCTTGGGCAGCTTGGGTACCTTTTTCTTTTTGGGCGTGGGCACCGGGGTCTCCTGGTCCACGCCGGGCAGATAGGTCTCCACCTTTTTGGTCTCCGCGTCCGGCTCGGCCTGGTCGTACATGTGGTCGGCGAAGTGGTCGGCCCGACGGCTCAGGGTGGACAGGCGGGCCCCCAGGTGGCGCAGCAGGGTGGCGGGCTGGATGATGGGCATGGGCGGGGCTTCCTGGTCATCCTGGTCCTGGCTCTGTCCCTCCTCCTGGGTGGGAGCCTTCTTTTCAAATTGGACGGGCTCGGGGCCGTCCACCGGGGGCTGCTGGGGGGCTTGCTCCCCCTGTTTCTTCTTCTTTTCCGGGAAGGGGACCACTTTGGCCTTGCCCTTGCCCTCTTCGGCCTCTTGCGCGGAGGAGTCCTCCCCCTCCTCGCTGTCCGGGTGGTGGGAGTCCGGGCGGCTCTCCAGCCGCATTTTCAGCTGCAAAATGGCCTCTACCTTCTCCGGGTCCTGGACCGGGGGCTGGGCGGGAGTCTCTTCTTCCGGCTCCTCTTCTGCCTCTTCCACCTGTTCCTCGTCCAGAATCTCCTCCTCTTCCGGTTCCGGCTCCTCCGGGGGCGGCGGAGCGGATGAGGCAGAGGAGGTGGAGCTAAATTCGGCTAAAATATCATCCAACGCGTAGTTGGGCTGTTGGGGATCGTAACGTTCAGACATGGGGCGTGCTCCTTTGTGGCGGTTCAGCTGCGCTGGCGGACGGCTTCGTACAACACCACAGCGGCGGCCGCCGAGGCGTTGAGGGAGTTGACCTGGCCCCGCATGGGGATGGACACCAGGAAGTCGCACTGCTCCCGCACCAGACGGCTCATGCCGTTGCCCTCGCTGCCGATGACAATGGCGGCGGGGCCCTTCAAATCCGCCTGATAGAGGCTGGTGGAGCCGTCGGCGGCGGTGCCGAACACCCACAGGCCCTCTTCTTTCAGTTCCTTGAGCAGGGCGGTGAGGTTGGCTACCCGGGCCACGGGCAGGTAGCTGACTGCTCCGGCGGAGGTCTTGGCCACAATGGCGGTCAGGCCAGCGGAGCGGCGCTTGGGGATGATGACCCCGTGGGCTCCGGCGGCCTCGGCGGTACGGATGACAGCGCCCAGGTTGTGGGGATCGCTGAGCTCGTCGCACACCACCACCAGGGGGGCCTCCCCCTTGTCCCGGGCGGACTGGAGGATGTCGGACACACTGGCGTACTCCCGCACCGCCGCCACGGCGATGACGCCCTGGTGGGAGCGGGTGACGCTCATGGCGTCCAGCTTGCGGCGGTCTGCTTCCACCACCACAATGCCCTTACCCCGGGCGGTGGAGGCGATGTGGCCCAGGGTGGCGTCGGTCTCACCCTTGGCGATATAGACTTTATCCACGGCGGTGCCGGCCCGCAGGGCCTCAATAACGGCGTTACGGCCCTCGATGATGCCGTCGGCGGGACTGTTTTGCTCTCTGTGTTGTTGGCGCATAGCAACGTGCTCCTTTGTTCTGATCTCTATTATAAACGTCGATCCAGAAGATCGCAGAAAAATTTGTTCATTGTTGACGTAGTATTATATCACGGTTTTGCCGGATGAAAAAGAGGGAAAACGGAGAATCTAACAGGGAATCCGGGCAAAGTCATAGAAAGTTTACACCCAGGCTAAGAACATTTCTTGTTTTTACCTTTCAGATGTGTTATACTTCTCGCAAATGGTGAAACGAAACCGTTTCAAGAGAAAAACGCCGGGCAATCTTACCCGGCTTGTGTGATTTTAAGGAGGACACCCCTATGGCGGGACCCAATGGACCCAATAATCAAAATGACAACAGAAAGCGACCATCCCTGGGCTTTATCGGCATCGTGGTGTGGGCCATTTTGCTGGTGGTGCTGCTCAACAGCTGCGTGGGCTCCATGCGCTCGGCCAGCACCATCACCGTGCCCTACTCCACCTTCCGGGAGTGGGTGGTCAACGACTATGTGGACAAGGTGGAGATGGATAACTACGGCTACTACTTCACCTTGAAGGACGACGCACCCCCTCTCCAAGAGTACCAGAACAAAACCAAGTCTGCCACAGGCACCAGCCTGAGCGTCAGCAACCTGCTGTTTGACCAGCTGGGTGGCGACCAGAAAAACAAATTGAAGTTCCAGGCGGCCATGCCCCCCGTGGCAGACCCGGACATCATCTCTCTGATGACCGAGCACGGGGTGAAGTACGGCTCGGAAATGGTGACTAGTGAGCAGACCATGCTCTATGGCGTGCTCAGCTACGTGCTCCCCACTCTGATTCTGGTGGTGGCCATGGTCTTCCTCTACCGCTACATGTTCAAGAAGATGGGCGGCGGCGGTCTGGGCGGCCTGGGCGGCGTGGGCAAGGCCAACGCCAAGGTGTACGTGGAGAAATCCACCGGCGTCACCTTCCGGGACGTGGCAGGCCAGGACGAGGCCAAGGAGAGCCTGGAGGAGATCATCGACTTCCTCCACCACCCCCAGCGCTACACTGAGATCGGCGCCAAGCTGCCCAAGGGCGCTTTGCTGGTGGGCCCTCCCGGTACCGGTAAGACCCTGCTGGCCAAGGCGGTGGCAGGAGAGGCCAACGTGCCCTTCTTCTCCATCTCCGGCTCCGACTTTGTGGAGATGTTCGTGGGCGTGGGCGCTTCCCGTGTCCGTGACCTGTTCAAAGAGGCCAACAAGATGGCCCCCTGTATCATCTTCATCGACGAGATCGACACCATCGGTAAGTCCCGCGACAACCGCATGGGCGGCAACGACGAGCGGGAGCAGACCTTGAACCAGCTGCTGGCGGAACTGGACGGCTTCGACCCCGGCAAGGGCATCATCGTCCTGGGCGCCACCAACCGCCCCGAGGTGCTGGATAAGGCGCTGCTGCGTCCCGGCCGCTTCGACCGACGCATTACCATCGACCGGCCCAACCTGGCCGGACGTCTGGCCACCCTCCAGGTACACACCCGGAAGATTCGTCTGGCCGAGGACGTGGATTTGAACAAGATCGCCCAGGCCACCGCCGGTTGCGTGGGCGCTGACCTGGCCAACCTGGTCAACGAGGCCGCCCTGCGGGCGGTGCGCCAGGGCCGCAAGGCCGTCAACCAGCAGGACCTGCTCTCCTCCTTCGAGTTTGTCATCGCAGGCAGCGAGAAGAAGGGTACGGTGCTCACTGAGCAGGAGAAGCGGATGGTGGCGTACCACGAGGTGGGCCACGCCCTGGTGGCGCATTTCCAGAAGAACAACGCCATGCCCGTATCCAAGATCACCATCGTGCCCCACACTCAGGGCGCTCTGGGCTACACCCTCCACCTGCCCGAGGAGGAGAAGTTCCTCATGACCGAGGAGGACCTGCTGGCCGAGATTCGCTCTCTGTTGGCTGGCCGCTCGGCGGAGGAAGTGGTGTTTGCCTCCCGCTCTTCCGGTGCCGCCAACGACATCGAGCGGGCTACCGACATTGCCCGCAAGATGGTGACCATGTTCGGTATGAGCGAGAAGTACGGCATGATGGGCCTGGCCACGGTGCACAACCAGTACCTGGACGGCCAGCTGGGCCTGACCTGCGGCCAGGAGACGGCCGCCGGCATCGACAACGAGGTGCGTGCCATCATCGAGCGCTGCCATGGCGAGGCCATTCAGATTTTGAAGGACAACCGGGAGCTGCTGGACAAGATCGCCGCCTACCTGTTGGAGAAGGAGACCATCACCGGTGCCGAGATGGTGGCCATCATCGAGGGCCGGGACCCCGCTCTGGCAGAGGTCACCCTGGACAGCAACATCGAGCCTCCCGCCCGGGCCATCCACATGGTCAGCGAGCCGGTGCCCATGCCCCCCGCCTCATCTCAGGAGCCGGAGCAGGACAAGGAGCCGGAGGCCGACTCTGATGGAGACCAGACCCCCGACGGGGAGAAGCCCAATCAGCCTCAGGAATAACTAACAGACAAAAACGGATGCAGAGTCAATTCTGCATCCGTTTTTTGTGTCTGAGCTCCTTTAAGGCGCTCTTGAGCCAAGAAACTTGGACCTTTTCTATGGCCCAGGTTCCGGCTTGCCAGCCTGGTGGGGACGCTTCCCGCTGGGGGTTTCTTTTGAGCGGGCAAAAGAAACCAAAACCCGCTTAGGGCGTTCCCCCCTAAGGACCTCCCTTGGGGTACGAGGCTGGAACTGCGTCATTCTCACCGTCGGCCCTGGCCCCGGTGGGGTCACATAGATGGCCTGGCAAGTCTATAGAAAGCATTTCCTTCTCTGTGAGACTGTGCTTCTGTTTCCAGGGCCTTACCCCGGTGTGCGGCGTTCTCGCCGCCGGAAGCCAGGCCCCCAAAAGCTGGGAACAGCGGCTCACCAGGGTGAGGCCCTGGCGATAGAAGTAGTATTTGTCAGAGAAGTAGGTACTTTCTGCAGAATTTCCACACCATCGATGTGACCCTATCAGGCCAAGGGCCGAAACAAGGAGAACGCAGGTACATCCAGTACCGCGGGGTGGATTCCACAAGGCGGGGGAAGGCCCCGCCTTTGGCGATTCTTTCCCCCATTTCTCATCGTGGAGAAATGGGGCCCAGCGGAGCGTGCCCACCAGGCCGGAGGGCTGGAATAGAGAACCCATAGAACGAACAAACAACGGATGCGGGTTTAACTCTGCATCCGTTGTATTTTTTCTCCCAGCCCCATTGACACCTGTATCTTAATATGTTAACATATGAGCAGATGTTCATATATTGTTTGAAAGGAGGAGCAGACATGGACCAGGACAGAAAAAAACTGGAGGAGGAAACCTGCTGCCACGGCCACAACATGGAGCAGGTGGAGGAGATGATGCCCACCGACGAGTGTTTGTACGATGTGGCGGAGCTGTTCAAGCTCTTTGGGGACTCCACCCGCATGAAGATTTTGTACGCCCTCTTTGAGTCGGAGCTGTGCGTGTGCCACATGGCCCAGTTGCTGGGGCTGACCCAGTCGGCGGTGTCCCACCAGCTGCGCATCCTCAAGGGCGGACGGCTGGTTAAGCCCCGCCGGGAGGGAAAAACGGTGTATTACTCCCTGGCCGATGACCACGTGCGCAAGATCATCGCCCAGGGCATGGAACATATTATGGAACAACAGGGGGTAATGGTATGAAAAAGGTATTCAAACTGGAAGAGCTGGACTGCGCCAACTGCGCCCGCAAGATGGAAGAGGCCATCGGAAAACTGCCTGGGGTACACAGTGCCTCTATCAGCTTCATGACTCAGAAGTTGACCCTGGAGGCGGAGGACGGCCGCTTTGATGAAATTGTGACGGAGGCCCAGAAGTGCATCTCCCGGGTGGAACGCCACTGCCGTATCGTCAAGTGAGGATGTGAACAGCCATGACCAGACGGCATAAACAGACCTTGGCCCGCATCCTCGTGGCGGGCATACTGCTCATTGCGGCGGTGCTTACCCCCCAGGCGTGGGGGCTGTGGCGGCTACCCATCTTCCTCATCCCCTACTTTGTGGTGGGGTGGGATGTGCTGTGGGAGGCCATTTGTAACATCGCCCACGGCGAGATTTTTGACGAAAACTTCCTCATGTGCGTGGCCACTATGGGCGCTCTGGTGCTGGGTGAGTACACCGAGGCGGTGGGGGTTATGCTCTTTTACCAGGTGGGTGAGCTGTTCCAGAGCCTGGCTGTGAGCAAGTCTCGCCGCTCCATTGCCCAGCTCATGGACATCCGCCCGGACAGCGCCCATGTGCTGCGGGGCGGAGAGGAAGTCACCGTGGACCCGGACGAGGTGCAGGTGGGGGAGACCCTGGTGGTACGCCCCGGCGAGCGCATCGCCCTGGACGGCGTGGTGGTGGAGGGCTCCTCCTCTCTGGACACCGCCGCCCTCACCGGCGAGTCCATGCCCCGGGATGTGGAGGAGGGCCAGGAGGTGAGCTCCGGCTGCGTCAACCTCACGGGGCTGCTGCACCTGGAAGTCACCCGCCCCTTTGGACAGTCCACTGTGGCCCGGATTTTGGAGCTGGTGGAGAACGCCGCCGCAAAAAAGGCCAAGGCGGAGCACTTTATCACCCGCTTTGCCCGCTGGTATACCCCGGCGGTGGTGCTGGGCGCTGCGGCTCTGGCCATTGTGGGCGGCCTGGTCACCGGACACTGGGGGGAGTGGGTGCGCCGTGCCCTCATCTTCCTGGTCATCTCCTGCCCCTGCGCCCTGGTGATCTCCATCCCCATGGCCTTCTTCGGCGGCATTGGCGGGGCCTCCCGCCAAGGTGTGCTGGTGAAGGGGGGCAACTATCTGGAGCTGCTGGCTAAGACCCGCACCGTAGTCTTTGACAAGACCGGAACCCTCACCCAGGGGAAATTTGCCCTCTCCGGGCTGTATCCGGTCCGGGAGGAGGACGAGGAGCCCCTGCTGCGGTGGGCGGCTCTGGCGGAGAGCCATTCCAATCACCCCATTGCCCAGTCTCTGCGCCGAGCCTGGCAGGGAGACGTGAAGGACCACACCGTCACCGACGTGGAGGAGATTCCCGGCCGAGGCGTTTGCGCCACGGTAGACGGGGTGGAGGTGTTGGCGGGCAATGCGGTCTTTCTCTCTCAGCATGGATTTACCCCCGCCCAGGACGTCCCCGCCGGGACGGTGGTGCACGTGGCGGCTCAGGGCCGATATCTGGGCTTTGCTCTCATTGCCGACCAGGTGAAGGACCACGCCGCTGAAACCATCGCCCAGCTCAAGGCCCAGGGCGTGCGTACCGTGATGCTCACCGGGGACAGCCGGGAGGTGGGCGAGCAGATGGCCCAACGGCTGGGGCTGGACCAGGTCCACGCCCAGCTGCTGCCCCAGGACAAGGTGGACCAGCTGGAACAGCTGCTGGATCAAAAGCCGGAGGGCACCGCTTTGGCCTACGTGGGCGACGGCGTCAACGACGCCCCGGTGCTGTCCCGGGCGGACGTGGGTGTGGCCATGGGCGGCATGGGCTCGGATGCCGCCATCGAGGCCGCCGACGTGGTGCTCATGGACGACGACCCCGCCAAGCTGCTCACGGCCATGTCTATCGCCCGCAAGTGCCGGGCCATCGTCATTGAGAACATCGTCTTTGCCCTGGGGGTGAAGGGGCTGTTCCTGGCCATGGGTGCTTTCGGCGTGGCCACTATGTGGGAGGCGGTGTTTGCCGACGTGGGTGTGGCGGTCATCGCCATTTTGAACGCCAGCCGGATGCTGTACCACAAAAAGTCTATATAAAAATGTAACCCGCTTGCAGCGTTTCAGCGCTGTAAGCGGGTTTATCGTTCTTCTTTGATGTATTCCATGATATCTTCCACCCGACAGTCTAAAATCTCACAAAATACCTCTATGGTATGGGTGCTGACGCTCTCATTGCGCTTGAGCCGGGTAATCTGCGCGGGGCTGATGTGGTACTGCTTGATAAGGGCGTATTGGGTTATGCCCTTTTCTTTCATGGTGTTCCATAGTTTAGCGTAGGAAATCATGATTATCACACCCCTTTCTCTTGCATGTTAACCGATGGCGGTCTACAATGATATTAACCAATATCGGTTATTATTTGCCTGGGAGGGGAAGCAATATGAAAAGTTGCTTTTTTATTGGCCATCGTAGGGTATCTGAGGACATACAAGAACAGCTGGAAGAGGTGGTGGAGCAGCATATTTGCCAATATGGTGTGACTTGCTTTACCGTTGGACACTACGGTGCATTTGATGGTATGGCGGCACGAGCGGTAAAGAAGGCAAAAAAGAAGCATCCAGAAGTACAGTTGTACTTGCTTTTGCCATACCACCCCCACGACCAGCCTATCCCAACTCCGAATGGATTTGACGGAACATATTATCCGTCTGGAATGGAAACGGTGCCAAAGCGTGCGGCCATTGTTCAGGCCAATCGGAAACTGGTAAATGAAAGCGACTATTTGATTGCATATCTTAAGCATTTTGGAAATACCCGTGATTTGGTGGAATATGCGCAGAGAAGAGAGAAACAGGGACTAATTCAGGTTACGTTGCTATAAGTAAACGCTATTCAGCATTTGCCGGGCCAAACGCCTCCCTCAGAGAGGGAGGTGGCACGGCGCAAGCCGTGACGGAGGGAGCCAAGAGGCCCCCTTTTTCGTACACTCCGCACATTGCAATTCCCAGTAAGAAGGTGTACAATACCGCAGTTAGCATAAGAGAACGAGGTGAGCGAGTATGGTTCAAGAAGAGAAGCAGAACCTCTCTTTACAACAGCTGGAGCCGGGTCAATCCGGCATCATCCGGGCCATCAACAACCCCCGGGGCCCGGTGAAGCGTCGGCTGGTAGATATGGGGCTGACCCCCGGCACCAAAGTGACGGTGCGGAAGATTGCCCCCTTTGGCGACCCCATCGAGGTCAATCTCCGGGGGTATGAGCTGTCGTTGCGCAAGGAGGACGCCTGTAACATCCTCCTGTGTTCCCCTGGGGAGGAGCCCCACGGCACTCGTCCCGAGCACACCGCCCCCGACCAGGAGACGGTGCGGCGGATGACCCAAGCCCACGAGCACCATCAGCGGGAGCACGGGGGCAGCAAGCAGGACAACCACGACGTGCGGGAGATGAAAATCGCCCTGGTGGGCAACCCCAACTGCGGCAAAACCACCCTCTTCAATGCCCTTACCGGGTCCAACCAGTACGTGGGCAACTGGCCCGGCGTGACGGTGGAGAAGAAGGAGGGCGTGGCCCATGTGGATGGCCGGGACGTGACCATTGTGGACCTGCCCGGCATCTATTCCCTCTCCCCCTACTCCATGGAGGAGATTGTGGCCCGTGACTTTGTGGTGGGGGAGCACCCCGACGCCATCATCAACATTGTGGACGCCACCAATTTGGAGCGCAACCTGTACCTCACCGCCCAGCTTCTGGAGCTGGAGCGGCCCATGGTCATTGCCCTGAACTTCATGGACGAGGTGGAAAAGCGGGGAGATAAGCTGGACCTGGTGCGGATTTCCCGGGCCCTGGGTGTCCCTGTCATCCCCATCACCGCCCGCACGGGCCAGAACATCCAGAAGCTGCTGGAGGAGGCCCATCACCAGATGCACACCGGCTTCACCGTGGAGCCGGACGACCTGTACGACGACTTTACCCACTACATCCACCACCAGGTGGACGCCCTCATCCACGACCGGGCCTACGCCGTGGGTATCCCCGCCCACTGGGCCTCCATCAAGCTCATTGAGGGGGACGAACTGGTGGAGAAGGCCTTAGGGTTAGACGAGGTCACCCGCTGGAAGGTGGACCGGGTGGCCCAGAGCTATGAACAGGCCTACCCCCTGGGTGACCGGGAGACCCTCATTGCCGACGCCCGCTACCGCTTCATTCAGCGGGTGGTGAAGGTGGGGGTGCAGCGGGGCCAGCCCCTGGGCACCATGACCCTCTCGGATAAAATCGACGCCATTGTCACCCACCGATTCCTGGCGGTCCCTGTGTTTTTGGTGATGATGTTGGCCCTGTTTGGCATCATCTTCGGCCCCGGCCAGATTCTGGCCGACGGGGTGGACTACTTCTTCAATGACTGGCTGGCTGGCGTGGTCAGCGGCGTTTTGGAGCAGGCGGGCACCGCCCCCTGGGTGTCCTCTCTGCTGGTGGACGGCGTGCTGTCCGGCGTGGGCGGCGTACTGGTGTTCTTGCCCCAGATTGCCTTGCTGTTCCTGTTCCTCTCCTTCCTGGAGGACTCCGGGTACATGGCCCGGGCCGCCTTTATCATGGACCGGGTGCTGCGCCGCTTCGGCCTGTCCGGTAAGGCCTTCATCCCCATGCTCATGGGCTTTGGCTGTACCGTCCCCGCCATCATGGGCGCGCGGACCATGGAAAATGAGAAGGACCGCCGCATGACCATGATGCTGGTGCCCTTCATGTCCTGCTCCGCCCGTCTACCGGTGTACGGCCTGATGACCGCCGCCTTCTTCCCCAAGCATGCGGGTCTGGTCATCTTCTCCCTGTACGTGCTGGGCCTGCTGTGCGCCATTGTGTCCGGCATCATCCTGCGCCACACCATGTTCCGGGGCGAGCCCGCCGCCTTTGTGCTGGAGCTGCCCCCTTACCGCCTGCCCACCGTCCGCAACTGTCTGACCCATGTGTGGGAGCGGGTGCGGGGCTTCCTGGTGAAGGCAGGTACCCTGATTCTGGCCATGAGCGTGGTGCTGTGGTTCCTCCAGAGTTTCGGCGTATCCTCCCACGGGCTTATGATGGTGGAGGAGCCCAGCCGTTCCATGCTGGGTACCATCGGCTCTCTGCTGGCCCCCGTGTTTGGGCCTCTGGGCTTCGGTACCTGGCAGGCTGCTGTGGCCATCCTCACTGGTTTGGTGGCCAAGGAGGCGGTGGTGTCCACCCTGTGCCTGCTCTACGGCGTGTCCACTCTGGACGCTGGGGCCACGGTGGCCACCGCTCTGTCCGGCACCTTCCACACCCCTGTGGCCGCCTACGCCTTCCTGGTGTTCATCCTGCTGTATGTGCCCTGTGTGGCGGCCGTGTCCACCATGGTGCGGGAGATGGGCAGCTTGAAGTGGACTGCTCGCTCCATCGTATGGCAGCTGGCAGCGGCCTGGCTGGTGTCGTTTGTGGTGTTCCAGGTGGGAATGCTGCTGTTTTAAGGAGTTTTCTATGAAATATGTGATCTATGCCCTGGTGGCAGCCCTGGCAGTGTGGGCGGTGTGGTACTTGGTGCGCACCATCCGCCGCCAGCTCCGTGGCCAGTGCAGCGGCTGCTCGGGAGACTGTTCCCGCTGCGGCAAGAAATAGCGGACACGGGCGCACCCCAATAGGGGCGCGCCCGTGTTTTTTCACAAAAATGCACCCTGTGAATCTGTGTGGGCTGACAAAAGTCTGCGGATTCGAGGATTCTTTCTTGACAAACTCATGTCAGTGCGCTATTCTGTCCCTGGACAATTTCAAAGGGACTTGTGACTGGTCAAGCAGGCAAGATCAAACCGATGCAGTGGGAAACCATATCCGTATATGGCAATATGGCACTGTAGGTTTGGTCTTTTTATTTTTTCTCAGAGGAGGTGAGCACATGGAAAACATTCCACCGGAAAACCAAAAGCCTGGCGCATACCGCATTGTTCGAGCCATCGGCAACAATTTCGTGTGCGCCAAAGACAGCAGCGGCCACGAGGTGGTGCTGCGTGGACCCGGCATCGGCTTTAAAAAAGCCCCAGGGGACGTGGTGGCCCCGTCCCGGGTGGAGAAGGTGTACGCCCTGCAAGACCACAGCCAATCCCAGCGCCTGACCCAGCTGATGGTGGAGCTGCCTCCGGAGTACCTGGAGGTGAGCACCCAGATCATTGAGAGCGCCGAGCGTCTGCTGGGTCGGCACCTGTCGGGGAATGTGTACATCACCCTCACCGACCATATTTCCTTTGCCCTTCAGCGGCACAAAAACGGGGTGTACTACCCCAATCAGCTGCTGTGGGAGATCAAAACCTTCTACGCCCAGGAGTACGAGGTGGGTCAGATGGCCCTGGAGATCATCGAGAGCGCCTTGGGGGTGCAGCTGCCCGAGGACGAGGCGGGCTTCATCGCCTTGCACATCGTCAACGCCCAGTTGGACGGGCGCATGTCGGACATGGTGCGCATCACCGAGCTGGTGCGTGAGATCATGGCAGAGGTGGCGGAGTTCTATGGCGCGGCTCCCTGTCAGCAGGGGCTGGACTACGAGCGGCTCATCACCCACCTGAAATTCTTGGGCCAGCGGTTGGCCCGACCCAGGCCCCAGGCCCGGGAGGACGCCACCTTCCAGGGTATGATTCGCCAGCACTATCCCCAGGCCTTCGCCTGCGCCCTGCGGGTGAAGGAGCGGCTGAAACGGGTCTTTGACCTGGATCTGCCCGGCGAGGAACTCACCTTTCTGACCGTTCATTTACAACGCTTGGCCCTGGCCATGGGACAAGCAAAGGAGGAGAATTTCTGATGAAAGACAAAGTATTCGGCGTATTGCAGCGGGTGGGCCGCTCCTTTATGCTGCCCATCGCCATCCTGCCCGTAGCGGGCCTGTTTTTGGGCATCGGCGGGTCCTTTACCAACACCACCATGCTGGAGACCTACGGCCTCATGGGCATCATGGGCCCTGGCACCTTCATCTACGCCATCTTGCAGGTGCTCAACGCCGCCGGTTCGGTGGTCTTTGACAACCTGCCTCTGATCTTCGCCATGGGCGTGGCCATCGGTATGGCCAAGCAGGAGAAGGAAGTGGCGGCCCTGTCTTCCGCCATCGCCTTCTTCGTGATGCACGCCACCATAGGAGCTATGATCAACGCCTTCGGCGCCCCCGACCTGTCCGGCGCCACCACCACCGTGGTGGGCCTGAACTCCCTGCAAATGGGCGTGTTCGGCGGCATCATGGTGGGCCTGGGTGTGGCAGCCCTGCACAACCGGTTCTATAAGATTCAATTGCCCCAGGTGCTCTCCTTCTTCAGTGGAACCCGGTTCGTCCCCATCATCTCCGCTGCCACCTACCTGGTAGTGGGCATCGCCATGTACTACATCTGGCCCACCATCCAGACTGGCATCAACCACCTGGGCGGCTTTGTGCTGGCCAGCGGCTACGCAGGTACCTGGCTGTACGGCTTCATCGAGCGTGCCCTCATTCCCTTCGGCCTGCACCACGTGTTCTACATTCCCTTCTGGCAGACCGCCGTGGGCGGCACCGCCACCGTGGCTGGACACCTGGTGGAGGGCGCTCAGAACATCTTCTTTGCCGAGCTGGCCACCCCCGGCATTGAGCACTTCTCCGTGGCCGCCACCCGCTTCATGAGCGGTAAGTTCCCCCTGATGATCTTCGGCCTGCCCGGCGCTGCTCTGGCTATGTACCGCTGCGCCCGGCCGGAAAACCGCAAGGTGGTGGGCGGCCTGCTGCTCTCCGCCGCTCTCACCTCCATGATTACCGGTATCACTGAGCCTCTGGAGTTCACCTTCCTCTTTGTGGCTCCCGCCATGTACATCGTCCACTGCGTGTTCGCCGGTGCTGCCTATATGCTCATGCACATCTTCAACGTGGGCGTGGGTATGACCTTCTCCGGCGGCCTCATCGACCTGACCCTCTTCGGCATCATGCAGGGCAACGCCAAGACCAGCTGGATTTGGGTGGTCATCGTGGGCGCGGTCTACTTCGTGCTCTACTTCCTGGTGTTCTCCTTCATGATTAAGAAGTTCAACTTCATGACCCCCGGCCGGGAGGAGAACGCCGGCGAGATTAAGCTGTACACCCGCCAGGATGTGGACGCCCAGAAGAAGGGCGCAGAGGATGCCAAGGGCGGCAACAGTGACGACGCCCTCAGCGCCGAGATCGTCCGTGGCCTGGGCGGCAAGGACAACATCTCCGACGTGGACTGCTGCATCACCCGTCTGCGCTGCACCGTCAAGGACGGCGCCAAGGTGGACCAGGCGGTGCTGAAAGCCACCGGAGCCTCCGGCGTCATCGTGGCCGGTAAGGGCGTCCAGATCGTGTACGGTCCCCGGGTGTCCGTTATCCGCTCCAATGTGGAGAGCTACCTGGCCAACTATCAGGAGCCTGCCGCTGAGGAGGCCAACACCCAGGCTGCTCCAGCCGTGAAGGGCGGCATGGTGGCCAGCCCCTTCACGGGTAAGGTCATCCCCGTGTCCCAGGTGGGCGACGGTGTGTTCTCCGAGAAGATGGTGGGCGACGGCTTCGCCGTGGAGCCCGACGACGACAAGGTGTATTCCCCCGTGGACGGCGAAGTGACCATGGTCTTTGACACCAAGCACGCCTTCACCATCCAGACCGACGGCGGCCTGGAAGTGCTGGTACACATGGGCATTGACACGGTGCAGCTCCAGGGCAAGCCCTTCATGCTCACCATTCGCCAGGGCGACAAGGTACGTTGCGGCGACCTCATCGGCACCATGGACCGCAAGGCCATCCAGGACGCTGGCTACCGTACCATCACCCCCGTGGTGGTGGGTAACGTGGACGACTTCGACACCTGCCAGCTGGTGACTGAGGGCCAGGTGGAGCACGGCACCGACGTGCTGGATATTCACTAAAACCCCATAGAGATATCAGAACAGGAGCGCCGCAGCTGCGGCGCTCCTGTTGCATTAAAATATGATTTGATAAATATCTAAATAGTCTTGACAATCTAATTAGATAAGTGTATAAATAAATTAACCCAATCAGAGAGGAGACGGAACCATGGACCAGAAGCTATCCCGCATGAAGGAGTACCTGGAGGAGCAGGTGGCCCAGTGCGCCCAGGCCCGAGCCCAGCTCATGGCAGATGACCGGGGGGACGAGGCCAACTTTCAGGCCATTCAGGGCAATGTGTACGGTATTTTTTCCACAATTCTCAAGGTGGCTGTGGAACAAAACCCCGACAATCCCCAGGGGGTGGAAGCTTTTTTCCTCAAAAAGCTGGAGGAGATTCCTGCCCACTGGGTGGAGGCCCGGGAGAAGGCTGCGGCCCGAGGGGATGAGATGGCGGCCCATCTGGAGCAGTTGAAGCTGGAGGCGGCAGAGGACGTAGGCTGCACCTACCGGAGCGTTTGGGAGGCGAAGGCATGACGGAAACCGAGGCCATTGGCCTGTTTAAGTGCCTGGCGGACAAGTCCCGGCTGCAAATTTTGAAATCCCTGGCGGTGGAGGACATGTACGTGGAGCGGTTGGCCCAGCGGCTGGGGCTTACCGCCGCCACCGTGTCCTTCCACCTGAAAAAGCTGGCCCAGGCCGGGGCGGTGTCCTCCTACAAGAGCCAGTATTACACCATGTATGCCTTGAACCGGGCCCTCTTTGACACCACCATCCTGGACATTGTGCAGGAGGAGTCGGAGGAGGCAGACCTCCAGGCCCAGCGGGACGAGGCGTACCGCCAGCACGTCCTGGACTCCTTTTTCCAGGATGGACGGCTGAAAACCATCCCCGCCCAGCGCAAAAAGAAGCGCATTGTGCTCCAGGCGCTGGCTCAGCAGTTTGAGCCCCATCATATCTACCCCGAGCCAGAGGTGAACGCCATCCTGGCCCGGTACCATGACGACGTGTGTACCCTCCGCCGGGACCTGGTGGGGGAGGGGCTGCTGGAGCGGGACGCTCAGGGCTATTGGCGGACACAAGACAGTCAATGAGAAAAGACGGTGCAGACCCGTGGGGGCTACACCGTCTTTCCTTGTTTGTGTGCAATGAATTTACGGATTTTTATTATTGAGGATAGAAAGGATGATTTCCTTTTGGTTGGGGGGCAATGTCTCTGCAACCTCCCGGGCACGACGTTCCAGCGCTGGGGCCTGGTGCGCCTGATCTTCGAATTGTGTACAGAGTTGGGAGAGCCTGGCACAGGTGAGAGCAATGCCCCAAGGTTCTTGTTCGGATTCGTAGAGGGGGAGGGCTTGGAATAAGAGTGTCAGAGCTTGAGCGTCATCATCAGAATCTAGATAAACCAAAGCTCTGTTTTTGAGGGTGTTGGCAAGCCCCAGGTTGGACTGCTCCTGGCGAAAGAGGAATTCGGCCTGGGCATAGAGGTCCAGGGCTTGTTGGAGCTGCCCGGTGTGGGTTAGGAGGAGGGCCCGGCTTAGGAGGGTGTTTGCCAGGCCCAGGTGGACCTGCTCCTGGCGATACAAGGATTCGGCCTGGGCATAGAGGTCCAGGGCTTGCGGGAACTGCCCGGTGAGGGATAGGAGGTCGGCCCGGTTTCGGAGTGTATTGGCAAGGCCCAGGTTGGACTGCTCCTGGCGATACAAGGATTCGGCCTGGGCATAGAGGTCCAGGGCTTTGGGGAACTTCCCGGTGAGGCGGAGGAGGTCGGCCCGGCTTAGGAGGGTGTTTGCCAGGCCCAGGTCGTCCTGCTCCTGGCGATATAAGATTTGGGCTTGGGCATAGAGGTCCAGGGCTTGTTGGAGCTGCCCGGTGTGGGTTAGGAGGTCGGCCCGGCTGAAAAGGGTGTTTGCCAGGCCCAGGTTGTTGTGCTCCTGGCGAAAGAGGGATTCGGCCTGGGCATAGAGGTCCAGGGCTTGTGGGAGCTGCCCGGTGCGGTTTAGGAGGTCGGCCTGCCGTTCTGTAATCAGTCCCTCCAGGGAACGGTTTTCCTGATGTTGAGCAAAGGAAAGCAATTTTTTTAATATGTCCAGTCCTTGCAGAACAGAAAATTGAAAGTAATTGCTCATTTGATTTGTAATAAATACAATGACAAGATATAGCTGTTCTTGCCACTTTGGTGCCAGCATCCGCTCCAACAGGTGGAACAGCTGGGGCAGGTGTTCCATCACATAGGTGTGGGCATCCTGACGGTTGGAATTGTGGCGGTCGTTGGCTTGTTCCAAAATGGGAGCGTAGTAACGGCACCACTGGAGTATGCAAGATATTACTTCATCCGCCTCTGCCAGCAGGAAGAATCCCTCTTTCACGGGCTGGAGCATCACCAGGGCGGCCCCGGTGTCGTCCCAGTCCACCAAACAGGCATCACACAACTGGGCAATGCTGTCTGTCCACTGCTGCTCTCGCTCTTGCTCATTCTTGGCCAGCTTCATGAGCTGGGTATATTCCAGAGGCCCATGGTATAGGGCGATGAGCCCCCACAGGTGAATGGCCTGGGGGGAAGGGCTCAGAGCGTCCCAGACGGCTTGCAGGGCGGTGTCCAGGCTGGTGTGTCGGGAATTGGAGGTCTTCTGCTGGGCGTGGGTCCACCGCTCCAATACATTGTCCCAGCTGGGGGCATGGGCGGCCAGAGTGGCGGTGAGGAGGATGGACAGGGGATGGCCGTCCAACTGTTGGAGGAGGGCTTCAAAGGCCTGCCCCTCCAGGGGCAAGTGGCCTTTTTTCTCCTCATAGATGTCTTGAAAGAGTTCTCGGTCTTTGCCGTCCTTGCGATTTAAGGATTCCAACGGGAGAACGTTCTGGGGGACATCATAGGAGGTGGGGGCCACCTGGCTGGAGAGCAGCACCGGGGGGCCCATCCGGCACAGTCGGGCCAGAAATTCCAGAATCGGTAGCCGTTCATCCTCCTGCGCCGCATGCCACACGTCTTCGAAGTTGTCCAAATAGAGGACGGCACCGGAGCGGGTGGACAGACCATCCTGGAGATAGTCCAGATAGCCGGGAAGATCGCTGGCCTTGTCGTCGGGGAGAGTGGGAATGCCCGCCCTCTGGGCGATGGCCTGACACAGCAGGGCTGGGGACTGAATCCCGGCAACTGGTACATAGAGCATGTCGTGGCCCTCCCCTTCCAAACGGCGCAGCACGGCATGGCATACCTCGGTCTTTCCCTGCCCACCTATGCCAGTGACAAAGACGGGGGCGGAGTGGCGGGTGCAGTGCTCATAGAGGTTCTGGATGAAGACATCCCGACCCACCAGGGAGCGGCGGAGCGCGGGGATGGGAGAGCGCTTCTTGGGTGTGGGGGCCTCGGGAGGGAGCAGGGCCTGGAGAAACCAGTCCAGGGCATCATATTGACCGCAGGGGTACCAGATGCACTGGATGTGGTGATTGGACATAAATAGCCGACGCTGGCGGTAGGCCTTATTTTCTGTGCCGTCGGCGTTGACCAGCAACGGCTCCCAGGGGTTGGCTTTGTTTTCCGTTTCCTTGGGCAACTCCACCAGGGCGAAATAGGAACGGTTCTTACAGCAGGCGTTCAACACCTGCACCACCCGGTCGGTGTCCAGGGAACAGCCCAGAAAGAGGACAGGCCTGGAGCGGAAGATGGAGGACAGGGTTTCCGACAACGGGGTGGGCTGCTGGGAGCAGGGATAGACGGTGTCATAGGCCTCTTTGGTAAAGTCCATGTGCTCCCGGTCTGGCACGCTGCCGTGGAGCTTGAACAGGATGGGGGCAGCCGTCTGGAGAGCCCGGTGGGCCTGGGAAAGATGGTATTCGGCGTGCGGGCAGAGCACCTCTAAGCGGTGCCCATAGATTTCTTCCAGGCACAGGTCCACATTGGTGGTCATCATGGGGCCGTTGAAAATCCGGGGGATGGCCTTCCGGGCCGGGGTCAGCTTTTCCATGGCGTCCAGCACGGTGTGGGGGCCAAAGGTCTGATCCAATTCCTCCTGAAAGTAGTCTTCCCCCATTTCGGCACAGAGGGTGGAGGCGGCCTCTTCAAATTGCCCGGCATTCAGCTGGGCATTCAACTGGACCTGACAGTTGGGGAAGGGTTCTGCCATCTTCCGGAGCAAGGAGGACCAGCCGGGATAGGCGGCTCCGGTGAATCCGGCCCCGAACAAGGGAATGAGGTTGTTTTTGGCCAGCTGTTCCTGAATACCCTGGAATGCCCGCTCATTTAGCTGATAAAGATGCTTTAAAGTTGGGCATTCGCCTTTGTAGTTTTTGCCCATCAAATCCTCAAATGCCACAGTGCCACCTCCTGGCGATGTTTTTGGAATTATGTTCTATGATAGCACATGGTGGGGGATTTTGCCAGGGGAGATATAGAAAATACCGCACCGAGATGTTTCGGCCATCTCGGTGCGGTATTTTGTAATTTCATTAGAAATCCAGCAGCACCCGCTCAATGCCCGCCACGGCTTCCTCCACCATAGCGTCAATGTCCAGGTTTTGCTCGGCCTCCACCAGCTCCTCCACCTTCGGCTTGGTGCGGGGGTGCTTGGGGGTGAACACGGTGCAGCAGTCCTCATAGGGAAGAATGGAGGTCTCAAAGGTGCCGATCTTGCGGGAAATGCGCACGATCTCCTCCTTATCCATGCCCACCACCGGGCGCAGCACGGGCACGGTGCACACGGCGTTGGTGCAGGCCATGGCCTCCAGGGTCTGGCTGGCCACTTGGCCCACGGACTCACCGGTCACCAGGGCCTGGATGCCGTTTTTCTCCGCCACCCGGCAGGCAATGCGCATCATGAAGCGGCGCATGAGGATGGTGAACAGGTTCTCGGGGCAGGAGCGGCGCAGCTCCTCCTGAATCTTGGTAAACGGCACCACATGCACGCAGGTCTTGCCGGTGTAGGGCACCAGCAGCCGGGCCAGGTCCAGCACCTTCTCCTTGGCCTCGGGGGAGGTGTAGGGGTAGGAGTAGAAGTGGATCATATCCACGATGACGCCCCGCTTGGCGATCATCCAGGAGGCCACGGGGGAGTCGATGCCGCCGGAGAGGAGGGACAGAGCACGGCCACCCACGCCGATGGGCAGACCGCCGGCACCCTCGGTGGGGTTGGCGTGGACGAAGGCGTCAAAGTCCCGCACCTCCACATGGACGGTGAACTGGGGGTGGTGCATGTCGGCAATCAGGTGGGGGTAGGCGTCGTGGAGCTCGCCGCCCACATACTGGGACAGCTGGATGGAGGTCATGGGGAAGGTCTTGTCCGCCCGCTTGGTCTCCACCTTGAAGGAGCGGGCCATGGACAGCTGGTCGCCCAGATACTCCTTGACGCACTCCAGAATGGCGTCCTTGTCCTTGGCACAGGCCCGAGCCCGGCACAGGCCCGCCACGCCGAACAGCTTGCCCATGGCCTCCCAGGCCCCTTCAAAGTCGCAGAACTCGTCCTGGGGCTCAATGTAGGTGGTGGACTGGCGGGTGTACACCTTGAAGGAGCCGTACTTTTTCAGCCGCCGCTTGGCGTTGCCCATGAGCTTCTCCTCAAAGGCCCGGCGGTTGAGGCCCTTGAGCACCATTTCGCCCTGCTTGAGCAGGATAATTTCTTTCATATCGTTACCTCCGAAATATTAGTGAGACAGGGCTTCCAGGGTTTGCTGGAAGGCCTCCAAAGTGGCGGTCAAATCCTCCCCGCTGTGGGCGTCCGAGAGGAACATGGCCTCGAACTGGGCGGGGGCCAGGTAGATGCCCCGCTGGAGCATTTCGCTGAAGTAGCGGGCGTACATCCCCACGTCACTGCCCTTGGCATCCACAAAGGTGGACACCTGGGTGGGGGTGAAGAAGGGGGAGAGGAGGGAGCCCACCTGGTTGATGGCCACGGGCACCGGGGAGGTCTCACACAGCTTGCCCATGTCTTGGGCCAGCGATGCGCCCATGCCATTGATGTGGGTGTACACCTGGGGGTGGTCGTGGAGATAGCGCAGCTGGGCCAGTCCGGCGGCCATGGCCACGGGGTTACCGCTGAGGGTACCCGCCTGGTAGACCGGGCCGCAGGGGGCCACATGCTCCATGAAGGCCCGGCTGCCGCCGTAGGCGCCCACGGGCATGCCGCCGCCGATGATTTTGCCGTAGGTGACCAGGTCGGCCTTCACCCCAAAATACTCTTGAGCCCCGCCGGGGGCCAGACGGAACCCGGTGATGACCTCGTCAAAGATGAGCAGAGTGCCGTGCTGGTCGCACAGCTCCCGCAGCCCCTGTAAGAAGCCGGGGGCGGGGCCCACCACCCCCATGTTGGCGGCTACCGGCTCCACGATGACGGCGGCCACTTCGCTCCGGTTGGCCTCTAAAAGGGCCTGGACGCTGGACAGGTCGTTGAACTGGGCGGTGAGGGTATCTTTGGCGGCTCCCTCAGGGACACCAGCGGAAGAGGGATGGCCTCCCGCCAGAGCGGAGGAGCCGGCGTTGACCAGCATGCAGTCGCTGTGGCCGTGGTAGCAGCCCTCAAACTTGATGAGCTTGTCCCGGCCGGTGGCTCCACGGGCCAGACGCAGGGCGGACATCACCGCCTCGGTGCCAGAGTTCACCATGCGCACCATCTCCAGCCCGGGCACCATCTCCACCATCAGCTGGGCGATTTCCACCTCCCGGGGGGTGGGGGCGCCGAAGCTCAGGCCGTCCACCACGGCCTTCTCCACCGCCTCCCGGATGACGGGATGGTTGTGGCCCAGAATCATGGGGCCCCAGGAACACACGTAGTCGATGTAGCGGCGGCCCTCTACATCATAGATATAGCTGCCGTCGGCCCGCTGAATAAACCGGGGGGTGAGCCCCACGGAGCGGTAGGCCCGCACGGGGCTGTTGACGCCGCCGGGGAGCACCTGACAGGCGGCGGCAAAGAGTTCTTCCGAATTGTGGAGATTCATCCGATATCCCCCCGTTTCATGGCGTCCGCCAGCTCCTTGGCGGAGTAGGTGATGAGCATGTCTGCCCCCGCCCGGTAGATGGACAGAGCCGACTCGCACATCATTTTATATTCGTCTACCAGTCCGGCAGCAGCGGCGGCCTTGATCATGGCGTATTCGCCGGAGACGGAGTAGGCGCACATGGGCAGGTTGAACGCCTCCTTACACCGATACAGCACATCCAGATAGCTCAGGGCGGGCTTGACCATGAGGATGTCCGCTCCTTCCTCCACGTCCAGGGCGCACTCCCGCAGGGCCTCCCGGGCGTTGTGGGGGTCCATCTGGTAGCCCTTCCGGTCGCCAAAGGAGGGGGCGGAACCGGCGGCATCCCGGAAGGGGCCGTAGAAGGAGGAGGCGTACTTGGCGGAATAGGCCATAATGGGCAGGTTGACAAACCCCGCCTCGTCCAGGGCTTTCCGCATGGCTCCAATGCGGCCGTCCATCATGTCGGAGGGGGCCACCATATCCACCCCGGCCCGGGCATAGGACAGGGTGATGTCCACCAGCCGGGGGAGGGTGGCGTCGTTGTCCACATGCTCCCCGCAGAGAATGCCACAGTGTCCGTGGCTGGTGTACTCGCACATGCACACGTCGGCGATGACGTAGAAGTGGGGGTACTTTTCCTTGATGGTGCGGATGGCCTGCTGCACCACCCCGTTGTCGTCCCAGGCGGAGGAGCCGATCTCATCTTTGTGGGCGGGCAGGCCGAAGAGAATGCACTTGGTCACGCCGTGGGCCAGACACTCCTCCACCGCCTGACACAGGCTGTCCAGGCCGTAGTGGAACTGTCCGGGCAGGGAGGGGATGGGGCGGGTGCCCTGGAGGGTTTCATCCACAAAGATGGGGTAGATGAGGCTGTCGGGAGACAGCCGGGTCTCCCGGCACAGGCTGCGCACCTCGGGACAGGTGCGCAGGCGGCGGGGTCTATGAGTGAGTTCCATTGGGAATTCCTCCTTCTATGACAAAGTCTGGGCCAGCCGCAGTAGGCCGGGAATGGTGGCTTCCTCCGCAATGAGCACGGGGATGCCGTGGCGCTGGGCCTCCTGGGCGGTCTGTGCGCCGATGCACAAACCCGTGATGTTGCCCAGAGGGGCGTCCTCGCCCACCGAGGCCACAAAGCCCTTCACGGTGGAGGCGGAGGTGAAGGTGACGTAGGACAGCTCGCCCGCCTCCAGCGCCTCTCTCAACTCCGGGGAGCGGGGGTTATCATAGTGGGTGGTGTACACCGCAAGTTCCTCATAGGGAATGCCACGTTCGGTGAGCGCCTGAGTGAGGAGGGGAGAGCCCTCTTGGGCCCGGGGCAGCAGCACCATCCCGGTGGCGGGAATGCCCTGGCCCAGGTCCTGGGCGGAGTACACCGCCGGAACATAGTCGGCGGTGAGGCCGTGCTTTTTTAGAGCGGCGGCGGTGCCGGGGCCAATGGCGGCCAGCTTCACGCCAGCCAGAGCCCGGCTGTCCTTGCCCTGTGCGTGCAGGGCGTCGAAAAACACCTGTACCCCCACGGGGCTGGTGAAGGCAATCCACTGGTAATCCCCCAGCCGCTCCAGAGCGGCAGTGAGGGGAGGACAGGGGGTGATGGGGGTGGTGTGGATGCAGGGGTACTCCCAAACCTTGGCCCCCAACTCCCGCAGGCCCTGAGCCAGCGTGCCCTTGCGGGCGGCGGGGCGGGTGACCACAAAGGTGCGGCCCTTGAGGGGCAGGGCGTCAAACCAGTCGAAGGAATCAGCCAGGGCGCACACGCCCCCCACCACGCTGATGGCGGGGCTCACCACCTGGTTGTCCCAGGCGGCCTGGGCCAGGGTGGACAGGGTGGCACTGATGCGCCGCTGGGCGGGAGTGGTGCCCCGCTCCACAATGGCGGCGGGGGTGTCAGGGTCCATGCCCGCCTGCAAAAGTCCCTCACAGATCTGAGGCAGGGCGGACACGCCCATGAGGAACACCAGGGTGCCTTTGGTGGCTGCCAGGGCGTCAAAGTCAATGTTCAACTCTTTCCCCGCCCGCTGATGTCCGGTGACGATGTGCAGGGAGGAGCAGCAGTCCCGGTGGGTCACCGGAATGCCGCCGTAGGCGGGCACCGCCAGGGCGGAGGTGACCCCAGGCACCACCTGGAAGGGCACCTGATGCTGGGCCAGCAGCTCCAGCTCCTCGCCGCCCCGGCCAAAGAGGAAGGGGTCGCCGCCCTTCAGGCGCACCACGTTGGCGCCCCCCAGGGCCTCCCGCAAGAGAATCTGGTTGATCTCCTCCTGGGGCACCGGGTGCACATTCACCCGCTTGCCCACGTCGATGGCCTTGGCAGTGGGGGGGATGAGGGCCAGAATTTCCGGGCTCACCAGGCGGTCAAACACCACCACATCGGCATGTTCGATGGCTTTTTTTCCTTTTAAGGTGAGCAGGCCGGGGTCGCCGGGGCCTGCCCCCACCAGAGTCACATGTCCCATCATGGGTGGTCCCTCCTCATACGCACCGCCAGTTCCGCGCCCATCTCCCGGGCGTCGGCGCAGGCGGCACAGCTGGTTTCGATGTAAGATTCGCCCTCACGGTCCACATAGAACCCGGTGAGGGTGACGGTGTCCCCGTCCACGGTGGCGTGGGCGGCCACAGGGGAGGAACAGCCCCCCTCCAGAGCCCCCACAAAGGCCCGCTCGGCGGTGAGGCACACCGCCGCCACCGGGTCATGGAAGCCGGACAGGCAGGAGGTGTCCACATCCGCCCGGCTCTGCACCGCCAAAATGCCCTGTCCGGCGGCGGGGAGCATCTCCTCCACGGGGAAGCGGCGGGAAATGCGGCCCTCCAGCCCCAGCCGGTCCAGTCCGGCGCAGGCCAGCACCAGGGCGGAATACTCGCCCCGGTCCAGCTTGGCAAGCCGGGTCTGCACGTTGCCCCGCACCGGGGCCACCTGGTGGTGGGGGAAGAGCTTTTTTAATTGGAGGGTGCGGCGCAGAGAGGCGCAGCCGATGGGGCGGGTGGGGTCCAGGGTGTCCACCCCCTGGGGGAGAACCAGGGCGTCCCGGGGGTCGGCCCGGTGGGAGAAGGCCACCAGGGGCAGCTCGGGGGGAATATCCATGGGCAAATCCTTGCTGGAGTGGACGGTGAAGTCCACTCGGCCCTCCAGAAGCGCCTTGTCCAGTTCTTTGACAAACAGCCCCTTGCCGCCAATCTGGCTCAGGGGGCGGTCTAAAATGAGGTCGCCGGTGGTCTTCATGGTCACCAGCTCCACCTCAGCGGTGGGGTCATAGGCCCGGATGGCGTCCATCACCATCTCGCTTTGTATGACAGCCAGCCGACTGTCTCGGCTTCCAATGCGTATCTTCATATAGAGTCCTCCAAGAGTTCTCGAATCTGTCGGGCACAGCGGGCGGTTTTGGCGTGGTCGGAGCCGTCGCCCACCACCCCTGCCACCAGTCCCTCCCCCACGCACAGGGCGGGGAAGAAAAAGGTACACGCTGCGGGGTCGTCTGCCACGCTCACCGGGATGCCCCGGTCTTTGGCCTCCTGGGCCACCTGCCCGTTGGTCTCCCGGCTGTCGGTGGCGGCCACTGCCAGCACTGCCCCTTCCAAGTCACCGAGGCGGTAGTGGCGGGATATGTGGTTCACCGGGGGCATGTCCGGGTGTAGGGTGGGGGCAATCACCACCACGTCCGCCCCGCACTGTTGCAGGGTACAGACCCGGCGCAGGGCCACCTGGCCGCCTCCCACCAGCACCACCTGCTGGCCCGTCAGGTCGAGAAACAGGGGAAAGCGGGGGTAGCCGCTCATGACGGGGACCCCTTTCCTGTGGTGTGAGCCCGGATTTTCTGGGCGCACTGGCGCAGACTGTCCGGGTCAGGCGGCGTTGGCAGGCCGCCCAGCAGCAGCTCCACGGTGCGCTGCACCGTCAGGGCAATGACCTCCTCCTGGTCCAGCTCCTCTTCCTGGAGCTGGGGGGCGGCGGCCAGGCGCTGGACGATGGACAGCTTCAGTTCCTCTTGCAGGGGGAGGTTGACTTTATAATTGAGCCAGCGGTAAAATTGACGCTGGTGCTTGTCCAAAATTTCCGTCACCTCGGGGGGAACGGTGTGGAGGGGGGCGGTGTCCATGAGGTCGTCCACGTTGAACAGTTTCACGCCCTCCAGCTGTCCCACCTGGGGCTCAATGTCTCGGGGGATGGCCAAATCCACCATCACCTGGGGCAGCTGGGCCACGGGTTCCAGCTGTTCCACCGTAAGGGTGTAGTGGGGGCTGGCGGTGGCGGAGACCAGAATGTCCACCCCGTCCAGCAGCTCAAAGCGGCGGTCATAGGGCTGGGCCTCGCACCCCGAGGGCACCACCGTCTCCCCGTGGCGGTAGGTGCGCAGGGTCACCATCACCCGGCACCCGGCCTCGTGGAGCAGCCGGGCGGACAGCTTACCCATCTCTCCGTTGCCGATGACGATGGCCCGTTTTCCCTCCAGGCTGCCCAGGTGCTGGCGCAGCAGGGCTACCCCCTGGCTGGCCGCCGAGGTGGGCAGGGAGGTCAGGCGCACGGTGGAGCGAATCTCCTTCCCGGCGGAGATGGCGGAGCGGAACAGGGTCTCCAGCATGGGGTGGGCGGCCCCTGCCTCCCGGGACAGGGTGATGGCCCGCTTGACCTGGGCCAGAACCTGGTCCTCGCCCCACACTCTTGAGCGCAGACCCGCCGCCACCTGCATCAGGTGTTCCACTGCCTCCCCGCCCTGGCGGGTGACAAAGGCGGCGGAGAAGGGGGCAAACTCCACCCCGGCGGCGTGGCACAGCATTTGGCCCGGGTGGCAGGTGTCCTCACAGCACAGGTAGATTTCCGTGCGGTTGCAGGTGGACAAAATCACACAGCCGTGGATGTTGGGCAGCTGGGCGATGTGGGCGTCCAGCCGCTGCACGTGGGTGGCGGTGAAGGACAGGGCCTCCCGCAGGTCGATGGGGGCCAGATGGTGTTCCAGGCTGGACATGACAACGAGCATAGATGATCCTCATTTCTCTCTCTGAGTGAAAAATTCGTTCTCTGCTGCCTCCAGGGCGTGAGCCACAAAGAGGCGGCGGATGGCAGGGCAGTCCCCCAGCCCTTGGGACACGGCAGACACCGGAACGCCCAGGTGTTCCAGCTGTCCGCACCAGCTTTGTTCCCCGGCCAGCAAATCCCGGGTGGCGTGGATGCCGCACACCACCATGAGGGGGTGGACGTGGAGCTGGGTCACGGCTCCGGCCTCACGGATGCGGCGGGCGGTCTCCTCCGGGGTGGGACCGTCCTGGAGAGTGCCTACGAAATAGCGGGTGTGGCCCTGGCGGTGCAGGGCCTGTTCCAGCCGGGCGTAGACCCCGTGGGCCTCATGGCTGGCGCCGTGGCCCAGAAACAGCGCCCCCTCCTGGGGGTCCAGGGGAGGCAGACAGGTGGGCAGGGCTTTTGCCACGGCCTCGATGTCCTGGGGCGTGGCCAGCAGGGGCTGGCCCACAGACAGGTCCAGACGCTGGGCGTAGGGCTCCAGCTGGCCCACCATGGCCTGGTACTCCCCGGCAAACAGCAGATAGGTGGGCTGGATTAGCACATGCTGGACTCCATCTTGGGTGAGTTGGGCTAGGGCCTCGGACACCAGAGAAACCCGGGGGCCGCCGCCCTGCACCAGGGCGTCCCGGAGTCGGGGGTGGGCAAAGGCGTGGATGAGGGGCAGGCGGGGGAAGGCTGCCCCGATTTCCCGGGCCAGATTAGCCAGAGTGGGCAGGGCGGAGACTTGGCTGGTGCCGTAGGACACCACCAAAACCGCGGCGGGGTGTTCCATGTCCGTTCCTCCTCTCCCCGCAGAGCATTCACATTCCAGTATACTATATTTTTCCCGCCTGTCCACCCCTTTTCCCCACAAAAGGGTGAAAAAAGGTGGAAGCTATGGGGCTTCCACCTTGGTGTAAACGTATATTGTTTGGTATCTGTGGAGAGAGGAAGAGGGCCTGCTCCTCTCCACGTTTGATTCCAGCCCTCCGGCCTGGTGGGGACGCTCCCCGCTGGGGGTTCCTTTTGCTCGGTCAAAAGGAACCAAAACCCGCTTAGGGCGTTCCCCCCTAAGGACCTCCCTGGGGTACGAGGCTGGGCCTGCGTCAAGTCTAAATTCGGCCCGTCACCCTTGCTGTGGCGCCTAGTTCTGCCACCACACCAGGCTGCCCTGGGCAGCTGGCCCTATGGCTGGGTGGTTCCCATATCCGGGCCTACTCTGGAGAAACGGCGTCCCCACCAGGCTGGCAAGCCTGCGTCTGGGCCTTGGAGACGGTCAGGTCACGGGAAAGGACAGGGTAATCACCAGCTGCCCCTCCTGATATTTGGCCTCCAAAGTGCCCTCCATCTGCTGGGTGAGCAGCTTGGCGATGGACAGACCCAGGCCGGTGGAGTGGCGGGCGGTCTCCACGGTAAAAAAGCGGTCGAAGAGCCGCTGTACCAGCACCGGGTTCAGGTCCGGGGCGGAGTTTGCAAAGGTGATGACCCCGTCCGGGGTCATGGTGACGGCAAAGTCCCCGGCGCTGTACTTTAGGGCGTTGCTGATGATGTTGCTCAACACCCGCCCCGCCGCCGTGGGGTCCAGATTCCGCTCCACCCGCCCTTCCGGCAGCTGGATGGTGGGCTCCATGCCCTGCTGCTCCATGGCTCCGCAGTAGGACAGCAGCGCCTCTTCCACCAGGCCCCGCAGGTCCACCCGCTGGGGGTGGAGGGGCTGGGGGGCGGTGAGCAGGGCGTAGGCAAACAGCTCCTCGGACAGCTGGTGGAGCACCTGGGTGCGGTTGGAGATCTGGGACAGGTACCGCTCCACCGTCTCCGACTTCTCCTCCCCCTCCAGCAGGGCCAAATAGCCCACGATGGCGGTGAGGGGGGTGCGCAGGTCGTGGGAGATGTTGGTGATGGCCTCTTTCAGCTCCAGGTCCCCGTGCTGGTACCGCTGCCGCTGGGCCCGCAGCTCAATGAGCTGCCCGTTGAGGGCGTCGGCCAGGGCTTTCATCTCCCGGTCTCCAGAGGATACAGCCAGCAGGGTGTTGGTCTCACGCTCCAGCTGTTGGGCCATCCCCTCCCGGAGCTGCCGGGCGGATTTGCGCAGCGTGTACACCTTCCCGGCCAAAATCAGGAGGAGAACCCCCAAAAGAGCCACCAAAATCCAGGGTAACAGCTTCATAAGCCCTCCTCGGTCAGTTCAAATCTTTCCGCCGGAATCCCCACAGCCCTGCCCCCGTGGTCACCACGGTGAGGGCGGCGGAGTATACGGGCAGAAGGGGTAAGTTGGGGGCGTCCCAGACTACGCACTGCATGATCTGTCCCCCAGGGGTCACGTCGCACAGCAGCTGGAATATCTCCCGCTTGGTGCCCTCCAGATAGAAGGGGTATGGCGCTTCTTGCTCCTCCCATTCCTCCAAGACCGGGTTATAGATCATCTGAGTATAGGTGGGGGGATAGTTCAGATAGGAATAGAGATAGCTGCCCCCCAGCAGCAGGCCAAAGGACAGCACCAGGGCCACCACCGCAGACACGGTGCGGTTTGGAATGAGCATGGCCAGCATGGTGTACACAGAGGCCAGGGCCACGGTGAGCACCAGAGTGGCGCCCAGATAGGCCAGAACAGTGCCCATATCGGTCTCCAAAGGGCCAAACAGGGGGGTACCCACCGCCAGATAGGGCAGAAGGTAGCCCACACACATCAACAGACAGGCTACGGTGCAGGTGACCAGATGGCTGAGGTAAATTTCCCAGCGGCGGTGCCCCACCACCAGTTTGTTGCGCATAGAGCCGTCGCTGTAGTCGGTACCGATAAACAGGGCGCAAAAGAGGGCGAAGAGAATGCACACAAAGGGGATAAAGTTCAAAAACTCTGCATCCAGGTGCTGAGAATAGGGAATGGGATGCCGGAGTTCATATAGATAGCAGGACACCGGAACAAAGGCCCCTGTCCCCACCTGGAAGATCATACACGCCCAGAAGCTCTTGCTCCGCCACAGGCGGAAGAAGTCGGCCCGCAACAGGTTACTCATGCCCCTCACCTCCCACCAGGCTCATGTAATAGCTCTCCAGACTCTCGTCCTGCTGGTGCATGGCGGACACCTGGCACCCGGCTTCCGCCAGGGCCTGCACCAGCTGGGTTACATGGGGATGGGCGTAGATGTTGGCGGTGTGGGCGGAGTCAATGGTGTAATCCAGCCCCATTCCGTCCAGCACCCGGGCCAAAATGGCCACGTCGGACACCTCCACATGGGTGCATTTGCGGCAGGCGGCCTCCACCTCTCCGGCGCTGACCTCCTGGACCATGCGGCCTCGGTCCAAAAAGCCGTAGTGGGTGGCCAGCCGGGCCAGCTCGTCCAGAATGTGGCTGGAGAGGAGAATGGTGATCTGGTGCTCCCGGTTCAGCCGCAGCAGCAGCTCGCGAATCTCCACAATCCCCTGGGGGTCCAGGCCGTTCACCGGCTCGTCCAGCACCAGAAAGTCCGGGCTTCCCACCAGGGCCATGGCAATCCCCAGCCGCTGGCGCATGCCCAGGGAGAAGTGGCGCACGGTTTTCTTTCCCGGGTTCTCCAGCCCCACCAGCTCCAGCAGGTGGGGGAGGTCCTGATAAGAGGGCAGGCCCAGAACCTGAGCCTGCAATTTCAGATTATGGATGGCGGACAGGTCCTGATAGATGGCGGGGGACTCCACCACCGCCCCCATCCGCCGCCGGACCTGCTGGATGGCGGGGTCCCGAAATGGGGTGCCGTACAGGGTGTAGCTCCCGGCGGTGGGGGTTTGCAGCCCGCAGAGGATACGAATCAGGGTGGTTTTTCCCGCCCCGTTCCGTCCCACCAGGCCGTAAATGGACCCTTTGGGCACCTGCATGGTGAGGTTTTGCAGGGCGTAGGTGTGGCCGTATTGTTTAGATAGGCCGTGGGCTTCGCAGACCAGTTCCATGCTCACGCCTCCTGTTGAATCCACACCCGGGCATGTACCGTCACGTAGTCCGCCACATAGTCCAGCACCAGGGCCAGGGCCACGCCGCAGAACAGGTCAATGACGCTGTGCTGCCGCAGCAGCACCGTGGAGGCCAGAATGGACAGATTCAAAAGCTGCATACACGTCCACACCACCCGGCGCTGGGTGGAGGGCTTGGCTTTGGCCCAGCGGTGATAGCTCAGGGCCACCGTCATGGAGTTGAAGGCGTGGATGGAGGGCCAGACGTTGGTGTCGGTATCCACCCCCCACAGCTGCCGCACCACCTGGGTGAAGAAGTCGTTGCCGGGGATGGAGTCCGGGCGCAGGTCCACCCCGTTGGGGATGAGGGCGCACAGGGCCACGCACAGGGTCATGCCCCCGAACAGGGGCAGACACAGCCGCCAGAACTCTTGCCGGGGCTGGGTGAACAGAAGCCAGAACAAGGTGGCGGGCACCCACACAAACCAGGCGAAGTAGGGGATGACGGCATACTTACAGAAGGGAATCCAGTCGTCCAGAAAACAGTGGACAATCCACTCCGGTTTGATAAAGTGCTCCAGGGCACCAAAGCACACCAGGTAGAACACCAGATACCCGGCCATAAAGAGGATGGGATGACGTTTACACCAGTCGATCATAATTTATCTCCTTGCGCTTGATGGGGATAGTGTACCAGAGAGGGGTCAAGGAAGCGGTGAAGAAATGGGTCAAGAAATCATCAAGATTTCAAGAAGCGGTCAGGCGAAAGCCAATGCCCCACACGGACTGGAGGTACTCTTTGCCACTGGCCTGACGCAGTTTCTTCCGCAGGTTACTCATGTGCTGTTTCAGGGAGCTGTCGGTGCAGTCCGGGGTGTCCAGGCTGATGCGCTCCAAAATGACGCTCTTGGACAGGGCCTGGTTGGGGTGCTGGAGAAACAGCTTCAAAATGGCATACTCCGTCTTGGTCAGGTGTACTTCCTGCCCGGCCACCGTCACCTGCCGGGACAGGGGGTCCAGGCTCAGCTCCCCCACAGTGAGCACCTGGCCCTCCTCCTCTCCACGGGGACGGCGGAGATGCACCCCAATACGGGCCAGCAGCTCCTGGGGGTGGAAGGGCTTGGTGATGTAGTCCACCGCGCCCGCCTGGAGCAGTTCCACCTTGTTCTCCACGTCCCCCTTGGCGCTGAGGATGATGACGGGGAAGCTCTGGATTTTGGGCAGCACCTCCTCCCCGGACAGGCCGGGGAGCATCAAATCCAGCAGCACCAGGTCGGGCCGCTGCTGGGAGAGCAGGTAGAGGGCCTCGGTGCCCGAGTACGCCCGCAGCACCTGATAGCCTTCCCGGCGCAGCAGCTGCTCCAGGACATCTCCAATGTGGATGTCGTCGTCAATGATGGCGATGGTTTTCATAGGGCACCTCCCAGCAGATAAATGGTCACGGATACCACACATTATAGTGACGGAGCGGGGAAAAGGCAAGAGGGGAGGCTGTGCTGTCCTAGGACAGGAGGCTAATAAAAATTTCTCAGCCCTATTGACAAGACTGTACCTACTGTATATACTGTGTATACACAGAAAGCAAACGAGGTGATGGTTTGAATCTCTACATTGACAACCGCAGTGGGTCCCCCATCTACGATCAGATTTACACCCAGATCAAAAACCAGATCATCAGCGGGGAATTGGAGGCGGACCAGGCCCTCCCCTCCATCCGAAACCTGGCCAAGGACCTGCGCATCAGCGTCATCACCACCAAGCGGGCCTATGAGGAGCTGGAGCGGGAGGGGTTTATCTACACGCTCCCCGCCAAGGGCTGTTTTGTGGCCCCCAAGAATGTGGAGCTGTTGCGGGAGGAGACCTTGAAGCAGATTGAGGCCCACATGGAGGAGATTGGGAAGCTGGCGGCCAGCTGCCAGCTGACGCGAGAGGAACTGCTGGAGATGTTCCGCCTGAGTATGGAGGAGTGAGAGCATGAACGCACTGGAAATTCGGAATTTAACCAAAGACTACGGGGAGTTTACCCTGGATAACCTGAATCTCACCCTGCCCTGTGGGTGCATCATGGGCCTCATCGGCGAGAATGGAGCGGGCAAGAGCACCACCATCAAGCTGATTCTGGACATGATTCACCGGGACGAGGGCACCATCACCCTCCTGGGCCGGGACAACCGGGAGGATATGCTCCTGACCAAGCAGGACATCGGGGTGGTGTTGGACGAGGTGGGCATCCCCTCTTGCTTGAGCGCCGTGCAGGTGGGAAAAATCATGGCACACACCTATACCAAGTGGGATAAAGAGCTGTATGCCCAGTATCTGAAAAAGTTGAATCTCCCCGAAAAACGCCCCTTTAAGGAGTATTCCAAGGGCATGAAGATGAAGCTGGGCATTGCCGTGGCCCTGTCCCACCACCCCAAACTGCTCATTTTGGACGAGGCCACCTCGGGGCTGGACCCGGTGGTGCGGGACGAAGTGGTGGAGATGTTCAGCGAATTCACCCGGGACGAGAGCCACGCGGTGCTCATTTCCTCCCACATTGTCAGCGATTTGGAGAAAATCTGTGACTACATCGCCTTTTTGCACAAGGGGAAGCTGATGCTGTGTGAGGAGAAGGACCGACTGCTGGAGGAATACGGGCTCATCCACTGCTCCAAGGAGCAGCTCTCTGAGTTGGATGCCCAGGCGGTGCGCGGGGTTAAGGCATCCCCCTACGGGGTGGAGGCTCTGGTGCGCCGGGACGGCGTGCCCACAGGGATTCAAATTAGCCCGGTGAGCATCGAAGAGCTGTTTATCTTTATGGTGAAGGAGGCGGCGTAACATGAAAGGACTGCTTTTGAAGGATTTTTATCTGTCGTGGCGGTATTGCCGGGCGTTTCTTGTAATCGTGGCGGTGTTTTTGGCCGTATCGTTTTCGGGCGATGATAATATCTTTTTCCTGATCTACCCCATTATGATTGCCAGCGTGATACCTATGACTTTGGTTTCCTATGATGAACATGACAAATGGACGGCTTACAGCGGTACCCTGCCCTACACCAGGGCTCAGCTGGTGAGCACAAAATATTTGGTAGGCATGTGTTTCGGTTCCGTGGCGTTTCTCATTTCTATGGCAGCTACCACTGTGCGGATGATTCTGGGGGGCGGCTTTGTCATGGAGCAGTTTGCTGTGGTGGGCACGGCATTGTTGGTATTGGGGTGTTTGGGTCCTGCTTTGATCCTTCCCTATGTATTCAAATATGGAGCAGAAAAGGGACGTGTAGCCTTTTACATCACCGTGGGAGTGTTTAGTGGTGTGGCTGCGGTACTGGCCGGAATGGGCTTCCAGATCCAGGGACTGTCGAGCGGCCTGTGGCCTCTGGCCGCAGTAGCCGGGGTGTCTATCCTCCTGTATGCCCTGTCCTGGTGGCTGTCCATCCGCTTCTACCAGAAGCGAGAACTGTGACAAGAGGCAAATTCGACAAAAATACCCTCCATTTCTCGTAAGGGAAATGGAGGGTGTTTTTTGAGAAAATCCTTGTTTGACGGTGGGATATGTGATAAAATTTCGGGGATAATGTGTAAAGAGGGAGGATGGCTTCCGGGTGGCCGGGAGCCGACGTGTGAGGATGGCAAATAAAATCGGTTTTGACAATCAAAAGTACCTGGAGATGCAGTCCGCCCACATTCGGGAGCGGATTTCTCAGTTTGGCGGCAAGCTGTACCTGGAGTTTGGCGGCAAGCTCTTTGACGACTACCATGCCTCCCGGGTGCTGCCTGGGTTTGCCCCGGACAGCAAAATCCGCATGCTGTTGGAGCTGCGGGACAGCGTAGAGGTGGTCATTGCCATCGCTGCCGCCGCCATTGAGCAGAACAAGGTGCGGGGCGATCTGGGCATTACCTACGACGAGGACGTGCTGCGCCTCATCGACACCTTCCGCTCCAAGGGCCTGTATGTGGGCAGCGTGGTCATCACTCAGTACGCCGGACAGCCCGCCGCCGACGCCTTCAAGCGCCGCCTGGAGGACCTGGGTGTCACGGTGTACCTCCACTATCCCATTGCCGGGTACCCCCACGACATTCCCCACATCGTCTCCGACAAGGGCTATGGCCGCAACGACTACATTGAGACCACCCGGCCCCTGGTGGTGGTCACGGCTCCGGGCCCTGGCTCTGGCAAAATGGCCACCTGCCTGTCCCAGCTCTATCACCACCACCGCCGTGGGGTGAAGGCGGGCTATGCCAAGTTTGAGACCTTCCCCATCTGGAACCTGCCCCTCCAGCACCCGGTGAACCTGGCCTATGAGGCCGCCACCGTGGACCTCAACGACGTGAACATGATCGACCACTTCCACCTCCAGGCCTACGGCCAGACCACGGTGAACTACAACCGGGATATTGAGGTGTTCCCCGTGCTCCGGGCCATGTTCGAGCAGATCATGGGGGAGAGCCCCTACAAGTCTCCCACCGACATGGGCGTGAACATGGCGGGCAACTGCATCGTGGACGACGAAGTGGTGCGAGCTGCCGCCTGTCAGGAGATCATCCGCCGCTACTACACCGCCCTGTGTGACGTGCGCCGGGGCCAGGGGGACAAGGAGAGCGTGTACAAGCTGGAGCTGCTGATGAAGCAGGCCGGAGTGTCCACCGCCGACCGCCCCGTGGTGGCCGCCGCTGAGGCCCGGGCCGAGGAGACGGGAGAGCCTGCCGCCGCCATCGAGCTGCCCGACGGCACCATCGTCACCGGCAAGACCACCGAGCTCATGGGCTCCTCCTCTGCCGCCCTGCTCAACGCGTTGAAGAAGCTGGCCGGGCTGGGGGATGAGGTGCACATGATCTCCCGAGAGGCCATTGAGCCCATCCAGAAGGTGAAGATTCAGCACCTGGGCAGCCAGAACCCCCGTCTGCACAGCGACGAGGTGCTCATTGCCCTGGCCATCTCCGCCGCTACCGATCCCCAGGCAGATCTGGCCCTGTCCCAGCTGGACGAGCTGCGGGGCTGCGACGCCCACTCCTCGGTGATTCTCTCCGCCGCGGACAGCAATGTGTATCAGAAGCTGGGCCTGCGCATGACCTGCACCCCCCAGTATCAGAGCAATAAGCTGTATCATAAGTGAGAAATGCCCCCTGGAAGCATTGCTTCCAGGGGGTTACTGTTTTGCACCAGACCCAAAGCCTCCCTCAGGGAGGGAGGTGGCACGGCATAGCCGTGACGGAGGGAGATTGTAGCAGAGGGCAGGGTGCCTTGACGCAGTCGGCGGAGCGTACCAATGTGGCCGGGAAGCCTGGTGGAGGTCTATTTTCTGCGTGGACTTGAAAGTCAGCCGCCCGCATGCTCCCTCAGTCAGCTTCGCTGACAGCTCCCTCCCGGAGGGAGCCAAAGAGATGCGCAGCCCTAAATAGCAAAAAGCCCCCCGGAAGCCAACGCTTTCGGGGGTGCTTCATTGGTTATTTGCGGTTGTCAAACTGAGCCAGAGCGGAACATGCCAATCCGATGCCCAGCATGCCCATGCCGTTGGAGACGGTCAGCTCGTTCAGGAGCAGCAGCACCACCACCGCCACCCCCATGGCCAGAGCCACGGCTCGTGCGATGGTGGACAGATGGATGGACACCTCATGTTCTTGCTTCTCCGGGGTATAAATCTGCATCAAGTCATCCAGGGATACTCCCAGCACTTCAGCCAGACGGTGGACCGTGTTGATGTCGGGGCAGGACAGGTCACGCTCCCATTTGGACACCGCTTTATCTGTAACCCCCATCTGTTGCGCCAGCTCCAGCTGGGTCATTCCCTTTTCTTTGCGCAGCTCTGCAATGCGTGCGCCCAGCGTCTTTGCCATGACCAGACCACTCCCTTGTCGTTGATAACGTCATGATAGCAAAATCAGGGGTGGAATGCAACCGACGGACAGTTTCCTTCCCTCGACTTCTGGTTGACTCAGGGGTAGAGAGGGAATTTCATGATAGTTTGGTGACATTTGCCCCATGCTGCTCCCCCCACGCCGCATCCCGGCTGTGGCAGGAGAAGAGGAGCACTTGCCGCTCCTGGGCTTGCTGGGCCAGCAGCTCCAGGGCAGCGGCGGCCCGCTGGTCGTCGAAGTTTGCCAAGGTGTCGTCCAAGATCAGAGGGGCCTGGGGGGCGGTGAGGTCACAGAGGGCCAGACGCAGGGCCAGATACAGCTGCTCCTGGGCACCCGCCGAGAGAAACAGCTGGGAGTGGGGCAGCTGTACCCCCTCCTGCTCCACCTGGGCGGACAGGTCCCGGGCCAGGGTCAACCCACAGTGCCGTCCCCCAGTGAGGCGGGCCAGGAGCTGCCCCGCCTTCTCATTGAGAGCGGGGGAGAACCGCTGGCGCAGGGTGGCGTTGGCCTCCTCCAGCCCCTCCAGGGCCAGGGTCAGGGCCTGATATTCCTCCTGACGCTGGGCAATCTGTCCCGCCAATTCCCCTTGGCGGCTCTCCGCCTCCAGGGTGTCCCGGCCCAGGGCCCCGGTGGCCTGGTCCAGGCGGGTCTGCCACTGGGCCATCTGGCCCTCCACCTGCCGCAGCTGGGCGGTGAGCACGTGGGGATCTGCGGTGGGAGGCGTCACCGAAGTGGTGGGACGCTGGGCCCCCTGGGCCTCCAGGTCTGCCACACGCTCCCCGGCGTGGTGTACCTGGGCCTCCAGCTGCTGCCGCTGGGTCAGCCAGTCCAGATACCGCTGTAACGCCTCTTGCATGCTTTCCCCCTGGGGCGGGGCGGGGGCGTACAGAATTTTATCATATTTACCCATGTTGGCCACCAATACGATGGCCACAAGGACAGCCACCGCCATGCACCCGAAGCCCACAAAGGACAGGGGGTACAGGGTGAGGAAAAAGCCCAGGATGATGAGCAGCAGGCCCCCCACACCCAGTATCGGCACCCACAGCCTCAAAGCGGCGGACAGGCGGTTCCGGCTGGCCTTGGCCTGCTGTCGCTGGCGGCTGTGCTCCTGGCCCTGCTGACTGAGGCTCCCCGCCTGCTCCATGGCCTGGGCGGCGGTGAGCCCCCGGAAGCGGGGGTCCGGGGCGGGCAGGGCCTCCAGAGCCTGTTGGGCCTGGGCCTGCTGTTGGAGGGCCTGGGCATACCGCTGGTTGAGCGCCTGCTGGCGGTAGGCCTGGTACTGCTCCAGTTGACGCTCCAGCTGCTGCTTGCGCACTTGCAGCCCAGACAGCTCCTGCCGAGCTTGGGCCTGGGTCTGCCGGGCCTGGGCGGTGTCCTCCAGGGTGCGGCGCACCTGCCCCAGCTCTCCCTCCAGCTGGGGGATGAGCCCGGTGGAGCGGTTGGCCTGGCGGCGGTTGCGCCAGTCTTTCAAGGTGCGCACGGTGGCGGAGTAGGAGACCTCCTCCTCTCCGGTGGTGGCCAGAGCGGCAATGCGCCGCTCCAAATCCGGGGCGGCGGTGACGGTGGTGTCCCCCTGGCCCACCAGGGCGCAGCGGACGAACACCTCCCGGCTCACCCCTGTGAGGGTCTCTCCCACATTGGCGGAGGTGAGGAAGGGCACCGGGTCCCCGGTGGCGGTATACACCGCCTCAAAGCCCCCAAAGGGGCCGGAGCGGTTGGCAAATCGGCGCAGGGTGATGCGCTGTCCCTGCCACTCCAACCGGAGTTCTCCCGCCATAGCGGCCCCAGACCAGGGCTGATACTTAGTTTTCTGGGCCAGGTGCCCCGCCTTGTCCCGCTCCCGGGTGTCAATGCCGTAGAGCATGGCGGTGAGGAAGGCCGCCCAGGTGGATTTTCCACACTCGTTGGGGGCGGTGAGGATGTTGAGCCCGGGGGAGAGGGTGAGGGTGGCCCCCTCCAGCTTGCCGAAGGTGGCGGTCATGGAGATGATGTTCATGCTCGAATGTCCTCCTCTCCCTCCAGAGCGGCCAGCCCGAAGCGGGTGGCCAAAATGAGCCGGGCCTGCTCCTCTGGGGGAGCCACCCGGATTTTTTCAGACATGGTGCGCAGGAAAAGGCCCGTCAGCGAGTCCTCTCCCGCCCGCTGCCACAGCTGTTTGGGCAGGGTGGTGGCGTCGGTGACCTCCACGTAGAAGAAATAGGGGGCAGCCTGCTGGGTGATGGAGGCCAGAGACGGCACCGTCTCCGCCTCTCCCGTGAGGGTGAGGCGCACCAGGTCATCGGAGTACTCCAGCCCTGCCAAGGTCTGGTACAGGGTGTTCATCGCCACCTCCTGGGTACGGTACTGGCGGCAGCACAGGGGGACGAATTTGGCGGTGGTGCCCTGGTGGGTCACGTCGACAATGAGACAGCCCTTTTCTCCCGCCTCGTCAAAGCCCCGGCCCTCGGGACAGCCCGGGTAGGCCCAGGCGGTATTGCCCTCAAATTGCAGCCCCGAACAGCGGTGGATGTGGCCCAAAGCGGCGTAGTGTGCCCCGGTGGCTCCCAGCTGGCCGGGCAAAATGGGGGCGTAGCGGCCCATGGGGGCCACCTCCCCGTGGACACAGAGAAGGTGCAGCCTCCCATCCTCTGGCACGGTGTACCCAGACAGGGGGGAGTCCTCCCGGTGGGGAGCAGTAAAGGCGCAGCCGTGGACCACAGCGCCCAGGGCGGGAAGTTCCACAGCTTCCATCTGGGGTGTGGAAAAGATGTGTACGTTGGTGGGCCACTGGGCGGTGGCGTAGGGGGACTGGTTGGTATAGGGGTCATGGTTGCCGGGGGCGATAAAGACGGGGACGGACAGCTCCCCCAGGGCCTGGGTGAGGGCCTGGACCGACTGGGGGTAGACCCGCTCTGCATCAAACAAATCTCCCCCCAGCAGCACCAGGTCTGCCCCCTCCGCCTGGGCCAGCTGGGCCAGACGGCGGGGGAGGTCCCGCAGTTCCCGCCGCCGTTGGGCGGCCTGGGGGGCGGGGAGGCTGCTGAGGGGGGAGTCCAGGTGGAGGTCCGCGGCGTGTAGAATACGCATGGGGAGCCCTCCTTATCCGTCAATGTCCACCCGCTCTACGCTGAGGCAGCGGCGGGTGTTGGTGTCGATGGTAAACAGCACCCCGTCCATGCCGCAGGGGCCGTCGGCGGGCTGGAACCGCTGGGGCAGGCCGCCCAGGAAGCGGTTGATGGCCTGGGAGGGGTGGATGCCGATGACTGACTGGGTGGGGCCGGTCATGCCCAGGTCGGTGACAAAGCCCAGCCCCTTGGGGAAGACCTGGGTGTCGGCGGTGGGCACGTGGGTGTGGGTGCCCCACAGGGCCTGGGCCCGCCCATCCAGATACCAGGCCATGGCCCCCTTCTCGCTGGTGGCCTCGGCGTGGAAGTCCACCAGGGTGAGGGTGGCGTCCCCCTCCTTCAAAATCTCGTCCATCTTGGTGAAGGGGTTGTCGAAGTTGGAGTCCATGCCGCAGCGGCCAATGAGGTTCACCACCCGGATGGTGGTGCCCCGGGGGCCATCGAAGATGCCCCAGCCCCGGCCGGGGGCCCGGCTGGTGTAGTTGGCGGGGCGGAGGATATAGGGGTTGCGCTCCATCTCGTCCACGATCTGGCGCTTGCCCCAGGTGTGGTTGCCCATGGTGATGACGTCCGCCCCGGCGGAGAAGATGTCCCGGGCCTGCTGGGGCATCAGGCCGTTGGAGGCGGCGTTCTCCCCGTTGACCACGGTAAAATGAATGTCATACTGGCGGCGGAGGGTGGGCAGGTGGCGGCAGAGAAAGTCCACGCCGCTCTCGCCTACCACGTCTCCAATGGCCAGAACACGAAGTTCCATAAAATCACCTGCTGTTGTGGATTTTACAAACGCCTCCCTTGTGTCAAGAAAGGCAAGTGAAGAGTGAATAGTGAAGAGTGAATAGGTGCAGGGCGAAACCCACTGGTTTCACCCTGCGCCGTCCATGGTCTGCTGGATGATGTTGTCAAACACCTCCCGGGACTGTGCTCCCATGATATATCCATAGACGTTGCCGTTTTTGTCGATCATGAAGGTGGTGGGGAAGGAGGAGATGCCGTAGGAGTAGAAGAGGCTGGCATCTTCATTCATAAGGGTGGGGTAGGTGTACCCGTTCTCCTCCAAAAAGGCGGTGATGTCCTCCGCCGAGCCCTCCTGGCCCAGGTTGGGGGCAGCTACCCCCAGCACCACCAGGTCCTTCTCGTTGTTGCCGTAGTCCTCGTAGACGGCCTGCAAGTCGGGCATCTCACTGCGGCAGGGCCCGCACCAGGTGCCCCAGAAGTTTAGAAGAATGGTCTTTCCCTTGTACTGGTCCAGGGTGTGGGTGTTGCCAAACTGGTCGGTGAGGGTGAAGTCCAAGGCGGGAATGGGGGCCTGGCTTTCCTGGGGAGCCTCAGTGGCCTCTGGGGTGTCTGTGACCTCCGGCTGGGCAGTCGCTTGGACGGTGGGGGTGGGCTGGGGGTCAGAGCCCGCCAGAGACCCGGACAGGGTGTCCATCCACCCGGTGACCATGAGGAGGCCGATGACCACCAGCAGCGCCCCGCCCACCTTCACGGTGTAGCGCACCACGTTGCGGTGCTTTTGGAACAGCTTCAACAGTCCCCCGGCAAACAGAGCCACCGCCAGGAAGGGCAGGACAAAGCCCAGGGTGTACAGACCGATGAGGGCAAAGCCCTGAAGGGCGGTGTCGGCCGAGCCCGCCATGAGCAGCACGCTGGCCAGGGCGGGACCCACGCAGGGGGTCCAGGCAAAGGAGAAGGTGAAGCCGAACACCAGAGCCACCAGGGGGCTCATGGCCAGCTTTTGCAGGGGGAAGCGGATGCGCCGGTCCTGCTCCAGGGCCATGGGGCGAAAGACCCCCAGCTGGAACAGACCAAAGGCGATGATGAGAATGCCGCCCACTTGGATGATGATCTTCTGATACTGGTGCAGGGCCTGGCCCAGGGCGGTCATACCAAGGGCCAGCAAGAAGAAGGCGGCGGAAATGCCGATGACAAAGAATAAGGTGTTCACTAGGGTTTTCACCCTTGAGGTCTGGGCCCCCTGGGCGTCTCCCATGCTCCCGGACAGATAGCCCAGGTAGAGAGGGAGCAGGGGGAGGACACAGGGGGAGAAAAAGCTCAGAATACCCTGGACAAAGACGGTGACCAGGGAGACGGACACGGAAAGGTCAAATCCAGACATACATACCTTCCTTCAAACGAGAATTTAGCTGTTTTCGCCGTCCACCAGCATGAGACAGCCATCCTTATCATATTTCAAAAGCTGAATGTCCATGCGGGTGTTGCGGGCAATGTCCCGCATCCGCACCGCCTCGGTCACCGAGGCCACCAGGGTGTAGGCCACGCCGTGGCGCTTGGCTCGGCCGGTACGGCCCACCCGGTGGACGTAGTTTTCCTGCTCGTCGGGCACGTCGTAGTTGAACACCACGTCCACGTCGTCAATGTCCAGGCCACGGGCGGCCACGTCGGTGGCCACCAGCACCCGCAGCTGTCCGGCCTTGAACTGCTGGAGGGTCTTCTCCCGCACCCGCTGCTGGATGTCGCCGTGGATGGCCTTGCAGGAGATGCCACGCATGGACAGCAGGCCTGCCAGGCGGTCGGTCATGTTCTTGGTGTTGCAGAAGGCGATGGCCCGCTCGTACTGCCCGCCCTCCAGCAGGGCGATGAGAGTCTCCAATTTCTGTTCCCGGCCCTCCAAATCAATGCGATATTGCTGGATGTCCGGGCGGTTCTCCTCCACGGGACGCACCGTGATCTCCACCGGGTCCCGCTGATACACCCAGGAGATGTCCATCACCTCTCGGCTGATGGTGGCGGAAAAGAGTCCCAGGTTCTTCCGGTGGGGGATTTTGTCCAGAATGCGGGTCACGTCCTGGATAAAGCCCATGTCCAGCATCCGGTCGGCCTCGTCCAGCACCACGGTCTGCACCCCGTCCAGGCGCACGGTGCGCCGCTTCATGTGGTCCATGAGCCGGCCGGGAGTGGCCACCACGATCTGGGGCCGATTTTTCAGCTGGGTAATCTGCTTGTCAATGGGCTGGCCGCCGTACAGGCACACAATGCGCACCCCTTCCCGGAAGGCGCACAGGTCCCGCAGCTCGTCCCGAATCTGCACCGCCAGCTCCCGGGTGGGGGCCAGGATGAGGCCCTGCACCTGGTCGGACTGGGGGTCCACATGCTCCACCATGGGGATGCCGAAGGCGTAGGTTTTGCCGGTGCCGGTGGGGGCCTTGGCCACCACGTCCCGCCACTGCATGAAGTAGGGGATGGCGCCGCCCTGGATGGCGGTGGCCTGGGTGAAGCCCTTTTTGTCCAGAGCCTTCATAATGGCCTCGGACAGGTTCATATCTTTGTAAAAGTAGGTATCTTGTACCACAACTCCATCAATTTCCATGGTATAGGTCCTTTCTATCTCGTACAATTATAGTCTAAAGTAGTATATCATATCCCCCGGCATACCGTAAAGCCCAACCTCCGCGGATTTCTCCGGCCCAGACCTGCCCAGTGAGACAGAAAAAGCCGGAAGCAGCGGTTTTGCTGCTTCCGGCGAAAACATCACTTATTGAGGCTTGAAGCTGTCCTTCAGGGACACGGCTCGGTTGAACACCAGGTGATCGGGGCTGCTGTCCCGGCTGTCGGCACAGAAGTAGCCCTGACGCATGAACTGGAAGCGGTCGGCCTTCTGGGCACCTGCCAGGCTGGCCTCCACCTTGGCGCCCTGGAGCACCTCCAGAGAGTGGGGGTTCAGGCAGTCCAGGAAGTTCTTATCTCCGGCATCGGGGTCGGGGTCGGAGAACAGGTTGTCATACAGGCGAATCTCCGCATCCAGAGCGGTGGCGGCGTCCACCCAGTGGATGGTGGCGCCCTTCACCTTGCGGCCGTCGGCAGGGTTGCCGCCTCGGGACTCGGGGTCATAGGTGGCCAGAACCTCCACCACGTTGCCGTTTTCGTCCTTGACGCATCCGGTGCAGGTGATGAGGTAGGCGCCCTTCAAACGGCACTCCAGGCCGTTGGGGGTCAGACGCTTGTACTTGGGGATGGGGGTCTCCAGGAAGTCCTCCGCCTCAATGTACAGGTTGCGGGAGAAGGTGACGGTGCGGGTGCCGTCCTCGGGACGGTTGGGGTTGTTCTCCACCTCGAAGGTTTCGTTCTGGCCCTCGGGATAGTTGGTAATGGTCAGCTTCACGGGACGCAGCACCGCCATCACCCGCTGGGCGGTCTCGTTCAGGTCCTCCCGCAGGCAGTACTCCAAAAAGGCGTACTCAATGGTATTGGTGGCCTTGGCCACGCCGATGCGCTCGCAGAAGTTGCGGATGGAACGGGGGGTGTAGCCACGGCGGCGCAGGCCGCACAGGGTGGGCATACGGGGGTCGTCCCAGCCGGACACCCGGTTCTCCTCCACCAGCTGGCGCAGCTTGCGCTTGCTCATCACGGTGTAGTTGATACCCAGGCGGGCAAACTCGATCTGGCGGGGCTTGTGGTAGGGGATGGACACGTTGGACACCACCCAGTCGTACAGGGGACGGTGGTCCTCAAACTCCAGGGAGCACAGGGAGTGGGTAATCCCCTCCAGGGCGTCCTCAATGGGGTGGGCGAAGTCGTACATGGGGTAGATGCACCACTTGTTGCCCTGGCGGTGGTGATGGGCGTGGTTGATGCGGTAAATCACCGGGTCACGCATGTTGAAGTTGCCGCTATTGAGGTCAATCTTGGCGCGCAGAGTATATTTGCCGTTTTCAAATTCTCCGGCCCGCATCCGGGCGAACAGGTCCAGAGACTCCTCGATGGGACGGTCACGCCAGGGGGAGGTGGCGGGGACACCGATGGAGCCACGGTTGGCACGGAACTCCTCGGGGGTCAGCTCGCACACGTAGGCCAGGCCCTTCTTAATGAGCTCCACGGCATACTCGTACATCTTCTCAAAATAGTCCGAGGCGTAGAAGAATCGGTCGCCCCAGTCAAAGCCCAGCCAGTGGATGTCCTCCTGGATGGCCTCCACATACTCGGTATCCTCCTTGGCGGGGTTGGTGTCGTCCATACGCAGGTTGCACAGACCGCCGTACTTCTCAGCGGTGCCGAAGTCGATGGTCAGGGCCTTGCAGTGGCCGATGTGGAGATAGCCGTTGGGCTCGGGGGGAAAACGGGTGTGGACGGTCATGCCTTGGTACTGGCCGCCCTGTGCAATATCCTCATCAATGAAATTGTGGATAAAATTCTGGGACACTACGGGGTTGAGTTCCTCAGGCATAGGGACACGCTCCTTCATTCGTTAATAACCTATTTATTATACCGTCACAGCCGGGAAAAAGCAACGAATTTTTCCAGGCCGCAGGCGGCGAAATCTCTCACAGCTTAACCGCCACCGGTTCCCCCATGGTCAGGGTGTCCGGGGTGACGGTGCACTCCTGTGCCAGCACCTGTACCCCTGCCCGGGCAGCTTCACGCAGGGCGGCGCCAAACTCCGGGTGGGTGGTATCGTTGGGGGCGAAATCTTTCATGCCCGCCATCTGAATGACGAAGCACACGGCGGCCTCGTAGCCGTCCTGGAGACAGGCGGTGAGCTCCTGGAGGTGGCGCACCCCCCGGGTGGTGGGGGCGTCGGGGAAGCGGCAGTGGCCGTCTTCCTCCAGGGTGCACCCCTTCACCTCCACAAAGCCTCGGCGGTCCCCTGCTTCCCAGTAGAAGTCGAAGCGAGAGTTGCCCCAGGTGGTCTCCGGGCGCAGCAAGGTGAGGCCGGGGACGAAGTGTCCCGCTTTGGCCCACTCGGCAAAGACCTGGTTAGGGGCCTGGGCGTCCATGTTCACCAGCAGGCCGTCCTTGTCCACGGCGATGAGGTCATAGGGGGTCTTGCGCTTGGGGTTGTCCCCTGGGGTGAGGTAGACGGTGCGGCCGGGGATGAGCAGTTCCCGGCATCGCCCGGTGTTTTTTACATGGACGGTTTCCGTGCGTCCGTCCATCTCCACCTGGGCCACAAAGCGGTTGGGGCGGGAGAGAAAACGGGCGGGAAGGACCTGAGTATATGTCATGATTTGGGCTCCTTGGGTGTGGTGTCGGTGGTGGCAGGGGGCTCGGCAGGGGCGGCAACCTCTTCCGGCTTGGGGTGGTAGGGCAGCAGCAGGTCGATGACACAGGTCACCGCCACGCCCGCCAGGGTGTCCACCATACGCTGGAGGGCGAAGAGGGCGGGGGAGCTGTCCGTGTTGTGGTTGACGGTGACGCACAGAAACACCACGCAGGACAGAGAGGCGCTGGAGGGCCGCTTGAGCACCAGGGCGGTGCGAATGAGGGGGATGATGGTGAGGGACACCAGGGTATAGCGCAGCAAGTCCAGATGCTCAGCGTGGAAGAATTCCAGGCCGTAGAGGATGATGATACCGTACAGGCCGCCCACCAGGGTGCCGATGGCCCGGTTCATCGAGGAGGTGATGGTCTTGTCGGTGGAGTTCTGCATGCAGATGACCGCGGCAATCATAGAATAAAAGGCGGGCTCGCCCCGCACATAGCCGAAGATTCCGCAGATAAACACGGCAATGACGGTCTTTACCATGCGCATGCCCACCCAGTGATGGCGCTGCTTTGGCATAAACAGCCCTCCTCTCCAAAGTCGATATCAGTATGATAAACGACCCGGAGAAAAAAAGCAAGGCGGGGACGCTTTCCATTTCCCCGTCCCCGTGGTATGATGGGAAAAAACATCAAGGAGGACCCTCCATGCACATTCCCAGCGGCGAAACCAGCTTGCTTGAGCTGTTGCCCTTCCAAGAGGCGCTGGACCAGGCGCTCACCCCCAAAGAGGACTATGACGTCAATCGGTGGCTGTACGTGCCCCCCTTCTACTGCGAGTACCGATACATTCTGGCCACCCGGGGCAAGCGGCCCCTCATCTGTGTGGGCATCAATCCCTCTACAGCCGCCCCCGACGATCTGGACAACACCTTGAAGTCGGTGGAGCGGGTGGCCCTCCACAATGGCTTTGACAGCTTTGTCATGTTCAACGTCTACCCCCAGCGGGCCACCGACCCGGACCACATGGAGAAGCGCTGCAATGAAACCCTCCACCGGGAGAATATGCGGGCCTTTGACTATGTTCTGTCCCTTTATGAGGACACCCAGCCCGCCATCTGGGCGGCCTGGGGCACCATCATCGAAAAGCGGGACTATCTGCCCGCCTGTGTCCGGGACATGATCGCCATCGGCCAGACCCACGGGGCGGCCTGGTACACCGCCGGGAAGCGCTCCAAGAAGGGACACCCCCATCACCCCCTGTACCTCCGTAAGGACAGCGGCCTGGACCCCTTCGACGTAGAGGAGTATCTCAACAGTCTCGACTAAAAAAATCTGCACCGGGAAATCGGTGCAGATTTTTTTACTTGGGCAGGATATAAAAGGTGGGAGTATGTTTGCTCAGGTCCAGGAATACTACCATATCCGGGGGGAAGAAGGTGAACCAGATCATCATCCAACCCACCGCCAGAGCCGCCACCAGGCAGAGGGTGGGGAGAAAGGGCCGCTGAGTGAGCGGGGCCAGGACCTGAGCCAGCACAAACCCTGCCACCATGAGCACCACATACAAGATGAGGTCAAAGGCCATCCCGTCCCCCTGGAAGGGGACGTGGTAGAGGTAGCTCAGCAGCAGCATGGCCCCGCCGATGATGGGCAGGGTCAACAGCCAGGGGGCCAGACCGTCCAGGCCCCGGCCATGGGTGAGATACAGCCCGGACAGCAGCAGGGGAATGAGGAGGATTTTCAGATGTTCCCACAGGCTCTCCCGCACCGGAGAGACCAGAGCGGTGATGGGGCTGGGCAGCCAGGAGAAGAGAAAATGAAGCCCTACCCCCAGGATCAGGGCGGCAATCAGGGTAAAAATCGTCTTTTTTTGAAAAATTTTCACAGCTCTCACCTCGTTTCTTGCTACAAGTTATGCCCCCAGTGGGGCAAACTATGAATGAAACCGTGGTGAAACACAAAAGTTTTTTCGCTCCATTTCGGGCTTTTCCAAAAGGCCCTCCCTTTTCCACGGAAGAAACCACGCCGTCTCAGGCACATTAAGGATTGGGCGAACGCCCAAATTGTGAACGAAGAGGCGGTGAGGATCATTGAACGAAGAGATCAAACCATGGGTGGGGATGACCCAGGCGGTGCTGCGGGTCGTCCTGGTGGTGTTGGTGGTAGCTCTGGCCCTGTGGCCGGTCCTGGGCAGCGCCAGAGCCGACACCTTGAACGTGGTCCCAGTGGGGCGTGCCGTGGGCATCAAGCTCTTCTCCGATGGCGTTGTGGTGGTGGGAACTTCGGAAATTTCCACCCAGAACGGGGCGGTGAATCCGGCCAAGGACTGCGGTCTGCGGGAGGGGGACATCATCACCCATATCAACTCCACCGAGGTGGACACCATTGAGGAGGTGTCCGCCCTCTTGCAGGAGCTGGAGGGGGAGACCATGAGCATCCGGGCCATCCGCAATGACCAGCAGGTGCAGCTGACCGCCCAGGCGGTGCTGTGCTCCGCCGATGGGGAGTATAAGCTGGGGGCCTGGATTCGGGACTCCATGGCGGGCATTGGTACCGTCACCTTCTACTGTCCCCAGACTGGGACCTTCGGGGCCCTGGGCCACGGCATCAACGACGTGGACACCGCCCTGCTCATGCCCCTGGAGAGCGGCAGCATTCTGCCCGCCACGGTTTCCGGGGTGGACAAGGGTCAGTGTGGAACTCCGGGACAGCTGCGGGGCATTTTTGAGGCGGACGTGACTCTGGGTGAGCTGGACGACAACACCTCCTGCGGCATCTACGGCACCATGACCGACACCAGCTGGTTTTCCGGCCAGGCGGTGGAAGTGGCCAGCCGGGACGAGGTGAAGGCGGGGAAAGCCACCATCCTCAGCAACATCTCCGGCAACCAGGTGGAGGAGTACGAGATTGAAATTCTCAAGGTCTACCCGGACAGCCAGGACGGGGGCCGGGACTATCTCATCCACGTCACCGACCCCCGGCTGCTGGACAAAACCGGAGGCATTGTCCAGGGCATGAGCGGCTCCCCCATTCTCCAAAACGGCAAGATCATCGGGGCCGTCACCCATGTCATGGTGGATGACCCCACCTCTGGCTATGGCATCTATATTGGAGACATGCTCCAGGCGGCAGGATAAGTCAAGGGCGAGGACACGAATTGGGTGTCCTCGCCCTTCTTATATAATACATATAAAATTTAATGTTTGTCATTAAAAATATATTGACAAAGATATATACACCTCGTATAATGCAAGTAGAGAAACCCACAAAATAAGGAGGGAGCTATATGGAGAAAATTATGAAATCCACCAAGTTGCTGCACAAGATCCTTGGAATTTTGTTTTGGGTCGTTGTGGTCGTGAGCATTGTACTTGCAGTCGTTGTGATGTGTAACGTGGCTTTCATAGACGATGAAGCAGTGGTTAAGATGCCTTTCATGATGATTGGAGATTATACCCTGAACGTGGACCAGGAGTATACTGGCGCACAGTTGAGAGGTGTGTTGTGGCTCTCGTTGGTGGGGGTCATTCTGTTTAGTGTACAGTATGGATACGGCATCCGCATCGTCCAGAACATTTTAGAACCCATGACACAGGGAAAACCATTTAACACAGCGGTGAGTGACGGTTTGAAAAAATTGTCCTATGTAGTTCTGATTTTTGGGATAGCGGGATTACTTTATGGGATCGCATTTAGCTTTGTTTACGACAACATGATCAATACGATGCCCACATTCCCGGCGGGTGTGGTGGAATCCCACTTTCTAAGGACGATTCCCGATGTTCAATTTGTGGTGTGGTTTTTGTTGATTCGTCTGTTCCGGCGCATTTTTATCTACGGGGAGACCTTGCAGCAGCTGTCCGATGAGACGCTGTGACGTGGAATGAGGAGAAGCTTATGCCCATTGTATTACGATTGGACCGGGTGATGGCAGACCGGAAAATGTCGCTCAATGCTCTGGCGGAAAAGGTTGGCATCGCCAATGTAAACCTGTCGAAAATCAAGACGGGGAAGGTCAGCGCCATCCGCTTTTCCACCTTGGAGGCCATTTGTGAGGCGCTGCACTGTCAGCCGGGGGATATTTTGGAGTACATGCCGCCTCAGACCGATGAGGACGGGTGAATAACCGGGAGATATAGAAGAAGGATGGCATGCGCCATCCTTCTTTTGCTATGAAAAACTCCCCCTTTTTCAAATTGTTTTTCCGTTTCATCCCCCTTACAATAAATTCATAGGACTGAAACACGTTTCAACAGGAGGAAACCGTCATGTATACCATAGAACAACTTTCCACCATTACAGGTTTGACCACCCGCACCCTGCGCAACTATTTAAAAACGGACATTCTTCAAGGCAGCAAAGAGACTGGCATCTGGCAGTTCACAGAGCAGCAGGTGTTAGAATTTGTGCGCCACCCAGCGGTATCTCCCAGCATCCAGGCCAAACACCATGCCATTGTCTACGATTTTCTGGCAAGACAAGATCATAGCGAGAATGAAATGTGCATTCTATTGGACCGTACATTGGGGGAAGGGGAGGCGAAGAAGCTGGCGGATTTCTTTTGCCAGGCGGTCAGCCGTCGCTCCCACATCCGGTTTGCATTTTCCTATGAATCCGGAAAGGCTCGCTACATTCTCAAAGGAGCAGAGGCGGATGTCAGCCAGATTATGAGGGAATTTTACCAAAGCCCGGATATCCTGTGAAAAAAGTTCGTGACGAGAGAGGAAAAGCATAGTACAATATAGGCGCTTATCCATGTATCCATGTTGTTTAAATGGAAACAGACAAAATATTGCATAAATGGAAGGGAGTGTTCCACGATGAAAGACAGGCTGTCCAAACTGACCGTTGCCAGTGGAATCCTGGGCCTTGTCCTCTTGTTTGGGGTCATGCTGTCTGGAGCGGCATATCCCAGCTTGGTGTTTCGCATCGGTGCCCCCTTGGGATTGCTGTTTGTCTTTCTCAGCGTGGGGCTGCTGGGGTTGCGGTATTTGCGGGACATCTGTGAGGCCGTTCGGGAGAAACAATGGATGTTGGCCGTGGCGCTGGTGATGATGTTGTTGGTCGCAGGCGTGCTGATGCTGATTTGAGCGGAGAAAGGAACTAAACTATATGTTAAATCACCTGGAATTTGAACCGGTTACCTACTGCTCCGGCGTGCTGTACTTGAAAAGAGAAGGCTAGAGACAATTTTACACCCTCTATATGGCACCCCAAGCACAGGTGTGGTACAATGTCAGGAGAGAGAAAAACGGGAAAGGTAGGTGTGACTATGCAGCGTCTGAGAGAGTTGAATGGGTATCAAAAGGGTGTTTTAATTTGGATGGCGGCTATGGTGCTGGTGTTCACTGTGCTCTATCCGATCCTCACCTCCCGCCAGGCCTTTTCCTACCGGGATGGCCTGTTGCTGCGCACCCAGGAGGGAGAGAATACGGTGTACCAGGGGAAGGTGTATGGAGAAACGGCCCGCTTCACCGTGTCCCCGGACCAGACCGTGGAGTTTTACTACGGGGAGAAGACCTACGGCCCCTATACCGTCCAGGAAGACCCGAGCCTGGTGGATTTGCCGGAGGGAGTGCGGGGCATCCAGCTGCAGCGGAGAGGGGAGACCTTCTTTTACGGCGGTGTATCCGGGGAGGGTGAGACCTTCCGTGTGTACCGTCAGGATGGCAGCCAGATGCATCGGGACAGCTCCATGGAGCTATCCGTTGATCAATACGGGAGTGTTACAGGGATGATGGAGCCTTCGGCCTACACCATCCTGGAGGTGATGTTTGGTCCGGAGCTGACCCATCCGGGGAGCTGGTGGGGTTGGGTGTTAGGCGTGGTCATCTGTGTGGCCACGGCCCTCACCATCCTGTATGCCGACGAGCTGTTCCGCTTCCATCTCCTCTTTGAAATCAGCAACGTGGAGGAGGCAGAGCCCTCCGAGTGGGAGATGGCCAGCCGATACATCTCCTGGACGCTCCTGCCTGTGTTGGCACTGGCGGTCTTTATCTTAGGATTATTGTACTGGTAAAACAGGGCGGAAGCTGGATCGCTTCCGCCTTATGTTTTCCCTCTGTCTTTTTTGAAGACTTTATGGTAGAATAAACCTAATACAGATGAGGCAGGTGTAGACCTTGGACACTTGGAAATTGCTGATCGGGCTGGTTGTAGTGCTGGTGCTCTCGGGTGTGGCGGTGATTGTGTGGGCGGTTCTCCCGTCTCACCGGAACAGACGCTCGGGTCCCCCCAGCGGAAAGCCCGCCTGGCGGGAGAAGCAGTACGATGAAGAGGGGTATGACCCCCGAGGTTACGACCGGGAAGGATATGACCGCCTGGGGTATGACACCCGGGGCTATGACCGCAACGGGTACGATTGGCAGGGGTATGATTCCCGGGGCTACAATCGAGAGGGCTATGACCGATTTGGCTATGATAAGCAGGGCTATGATCGGGACGGCTACGACCGCCGGGGATATAATATCCATGGTAAGGACCTCCAGGGGCGGTATAATCGCCTCTACGATGTGGCCGATTATGCAGACTCCTTGTACAGCTCCGAGGGCTTTCTCAGCCCCCAGCGCTATCCGGTGGGTGTGACGGTCCACGCCAAGGAGCGCATGCTGGAGCGGATGCAGGGAGAGACGTTGGAGAACCTCCAGGACCTGGCCATGAAGGCCTACTGCTTCGGCAAAAGCGCCCGGCAGCTCAAACGCACGTCCGCCCGGCTGGTGCAGGAGATTCAGGAGCAGCACGGGGACGGCGTGGTGCTGATTTACCACGGCTATGTGTACATTTTCTCCAGCGACAACCAGCTGATTACCGTCTACCGGAATGAGCGCATTCCTTTGTGATGAGATGAGGAGGAACTTGGATGATGGAACAAGAAAAAGGACGTCAGCGCCCCCGCAACCGTCGGGAGCATGTGAGCACCTTCCGGCGCTATCGGCTGGGCTGGGTGCTGCTGGGCATGATTGTCACGGAGGTGGCGGTGGTGTTGGCCAATGGCAGCGTTGCGGCCGCCGTCATGCTGCCCCTGATTGTGGGCGCCTTTATTTTCCGTTCGGCCTTGGTGGAGGATTACAGAAAACGACAGGCCGAGGAAACCCAAGAGAACCCGTGAGAGCAGCCAAGAGGCGGGATGTGTCCGCCTCTTGGCTGGTTGTTTCTGTGGGTGAAAGGAAATCTTTTTTGCAAAAACCCTTGACCTTCCACCAGGTGAAAGGTGTATTTTGACACCAGAGCCAGAGAGGAGGCGCATGATATGAATATCAAAGAGGCAGAGAAACTGACGGGAATTTCCAAGCGCAACATCCGATTTTACGAGCAGAAGGGAATGCTGCACCCCGCCCGCAATCAGGACAACGACTACCGGGACTACTCGTCCCAGGATATCGAGCAGCTCAAGCTCATCCGAGCCCTGCGCATGGTGGATATGCCCCTGGAGGAGATTCAAAAGGTATTGGACGGGAAGATGTCCCTGGAGGAGGCCGCCACGGCCCAGGAGCGGCAGCTGCGGGAGCGGGTGCAGGAGGTACAGACCGCCATCCGGTTTTGTAAATCCCTCCAGGGGCTGAGCGGGGACGTGGAGGTGGACGCCATTCTGCGGGAGATGGACCGGGAGGAGAACCGGAAGCACCTGTTTACCCAGTGGAGAGAGGACTACAAAAAGATGTGCAAGTTCCTCCAGAAGGCCACCTTTACCTATATCCCCGAGGGGGCCGTGACCAACGCCCGGGAGTTTACCCAGGCACTGTTGGACTTCGCCCGGGAGAATGAGGTGGACATCACCATCACCAAAGAGGGGATGTACCCGGAATTTACGCTGGATGGGGTGGAGTACACCGCAGAGCGGCTGTACACCCAGATGGGCCGGGCGCCGATTGCCACGGTGCGCTGCACTGCCAAGCACCCGGAGACCTTGGAACCGGACCTGTCCGCTGGGAAGAAGCGGGCCATGAAGCTGCTGCACTTTGCCTGGATTCCCCTGGTCATGATTTTGGTGTCGGTGATGATGGTGGCACGCAACGGCGGGCTGCCCTTCCTGGCCACCCTGGACGGGGTGGTTCTGGGGATTGTCTTCCCTCTGGTGGTGGGGGTCATGTTGTACCGCTCCATGCTCTTTTACTACAATAACAAGAACAAATAACGAAACTTCAATCATCCTGTAGGAAAAACAGCGGCCGAGAGATTACAAAATTTGACAACCCTGTCGAACGAAAGTGGAAACTATGGCTTGCCAGATCGGGCATTCTGTGGTATTTTAGAGGTACAGGAAAAAGATGGTAAAACCAGACTGACTCCACTTGAGAAAGGATTGTCACACAGATGAGCGATGTGAAGAAGATCATCATTGCGGATGCCTCAGAGGAGTACCGCGGGATGTTGGCGGACGCCCTGGGGGACCGTGAGGATATGGAGGTCGTGGCCCAGACCGGGGACGGGGAAGCGCTGTTGGACCTGGTGGCCAAGCATCAGCCCCAGGGGATTATCATGGACTTGATGCTCACCGGGATGGACGGGTTGGAGGTACTGGAGCAGCTGGGGCCCAATCGGCCCAGGGTGGTGGTGCTCTCCGCCTTTTCCCATTCCGCCCTGGCCCAGCAGGTGAAGGAGCGGGGGGCGGACTACTGTATGCTCAAGCCCTGCCGTCTGTCTGCGGTGGTGGAGCGCATGGCCCAGCTGTGCGATCAGACCCAGGAGCGCCAGACCCACCAGGAGGAGGAAGAGTGGGATTTAGAACGGAAGATCACCTCCATCATCCATGAGATCGGGGTGCCCGCCCACATCAAGGGCTACCAGTATCTCCGGGTGGCCATTGCCATGGCGGTGGAGGATATGGGGATGATCAATGCCGTGACCAAGGTGCTCTATCCCGAGGTGGCCAAGCGGTTTGGCACCACCGCCAGCCGGGTGGAGCGGGCCATCCGCCACGCCATCGAGGTGGCCTGGGACCGGGGCGACCTGGAGGTGTTGCAGTGGTACTTCGGCTACACCGTGTCCAACACCAAGGGCAAGCCCACCAACAGCGAGTTTATCGCCATGATCGCCGACCGCATCGCCCTGGAGCGGGACAAACGGGCAGGCTGAGGAGAAAAAACAGCACAGCAGTGGACGCGTTGGTTCCACCGCTGTGCTGTTTTTTATTTGGCTGTTGGGTGCTGGTGCAGCCACACCTCCCGCAGGCCCCGAAAGGTGAGGTGGGGTTCCCACAAAACGGGGATGCGCAGCAGGGGGCGCACGTGGGTGCTGTTGCCCCCGGTGAGTACCACGGTGAGGGGGCCCAGCTCCTCCTCCAGCCGGGCCACAATGCCTTCGATGGCCCCGGCGGCCCCGTAGAGGGCCCCGTAGCGCATACAGCGTTCGGTGTCCCGGCCGATGACCTCTTCCGGTGGGGAGAGGGTGATGGGGGGCAGTTGGGCGGCCTTGGCGCTGAGGGCCTCCAGGGACAGGGACAGGCCGGGGAGAATCATGCCCCCCAGAAAGGTCCGGTCTTTGCCCACCACCGACAGGGTGGTGGCGGTGCCCATGTCAAAGACGGCCAGCGGGGGCGCACACAGGCCCAGGGCTGCCACGCAGTCCACCACCCGGTCGGTGCCCAGGGTGGCACCCTGGTACCCTTCCAGAGAGAGCCCGGTGGGGGTGCTGGCGTCCACCGTGAGCACCTGGGTACCCGTCAGGTGGGACAGGGCCTGGCTGACACGGGGGGTGAGGGCGGGGACCACCGAGGAGAGGGCCACCCCCTGGATGGGGGGACACTGGGCCAGGTATCCCTTCAGCACCTCCATCCACTGGGAGACTTCCAGGGTGGTGTCGCTGGGGACCCGGTGCAAAACGGTCAGCTCCTGGCCCACAAATCCCGCCAGAGCCACAGTGGTATTGCCAATGTCAACGGTAAGTAGCATGGCTTACACCGCCTGCTGGTTGGTCAAGGGGCGCACATCCAGCTTTAAGGCATGGATCAGGGGCACGCACACGGCGGGGGTGACCACGGCAGCCACAATGGCCTCAGGAATGCCGTTGGCGGCCACGATGCTGAGAATGAAGCCCATGAGGGCATCCACCGAGATGCCCTGAGCGGCGGCGTAGGCGTCGGCAAAGAGCACGCCGATGGAGCCCATGACCAGGGCGGTGTTGGTCAGGGCACCCACCACAGCGGCCAGCACCAGGGAAATAACCTGTACGCCGGAGGCGCGGGACAGGCGGCGGAACAGGGTGTACACCAGCCAGGGGGTGACACCCACCAGGATGCGGGGGACAAAGCAGACGAACAGAGCCCAGGGGCTGCCCATGTCCGAGCCGGGCACAGGGATGAGGGGGGTGAAGACGAAGGCGGACAGGCTGGGCATCATGGTATTTTTAATCAGGCTGGACAGGCCAAACATGGCCCCCAGAAAGGCGCCCTTCTTAGGTCCCATCAAAATGGAGCCCAGAATCACCGGGACGTGGAGAATGGTGGCCTTGATGACGGGCAGGTCAATCAGCCCCAGTGGGGTAAAGGCCAGAAGGAAGATGACGGCGGTGAACATGGATAAAAATGCCATGTCCTGGATGCGTTTGGAGCGGTTTGTCTGGTGTTTCATGATGTTTGACCTCCTGCTGCCGTTCCCAATGGTTGGGATACAGCGCAAAATAAAATGGGCTGTCCGGGTTCAGGGATGGGTCTGCCGTCTCGTAAGGAGTACAGCGGCCCTCTGTCCCGGGCAACGTAGGACATTATACGGGAGTGGAAGAGAAAATGCAATGTGATTGTGGAAAAGAGTGGATGGGTCTGGTATAATCGACCCGATACCATGGGGCGGGCTGTTTCCGCCCGTCCGCAAAGGAGAGACCCACATGTTAAAGGGAAAGACCGTACTGCTGTGTGTAACTGGCGGCATCGCCTGCTATAAATCTGCCTCTCTGGCCTCTGCTCTGGTAAAGCAGGGGGCCAACGTCCAGGTCCTGATGACCAAAAACGCCACCGAGTTCATTGGGCCCCACACCTTTGAGTCCCTGACGGGCAACCGGGTGAGCGTGGACACCTTCGACCGCAACTACCAATTCCAGGTGGAGCACATCGCCCTGGCCGACCAGGCCGACGTGGTGCTGGTGGCCCCCGCCACCGCCAACGTGCTGGCCAAGCTGGCCCACGGTCTGGCCGACGACATGCTCACCACCACCGTTCTGGCCTGCAACTGCCCCAAGCTGGCTGCCCCGGCCATGAACACCAAGATGTACGAAAACCCCGTGACCCAGGACAATCTGGCCACCTTGCAGCGGTATGGCTGGGAGATCATCCAGCCTGCCAGCGGACGGCTGGCCTGTGGGGCGGTGGGCAAGGGGAAAATGCCCGAGCCGGAGGAGCTGCTGGCCTATGTGGACCACGCTGTGGGACACGAAAAGGACATGGAGGGGCTGCGGGTGCTGGTCACCGCCGGACCCACCCAGGAGGCCCTGGACCCGGTGCGCTACCTCACCAACCACTCCACCGGGACGATGGGCTACGCCATTGCCAAGGCGGCCGCCAGCCGGGGGGCCACCGTGACGTTGGTGTCTGGGCCCACCCAGCTGAGCACCCCGGTACATGTGGAGCGGGTGGACATTCGCTCCGCCCAGGACATGTTTGAGGCGGTGACCAGCCGCTTTGACCAGCAGGACATTGTCATCAAGGCCGCCGCCGTGGCCGACTATCGCCCCGCCGTCCAGGCCGAGGAGAAGATGAAGAAGAGCGGCGACGACCTGGCTTTGGAGCTGGTGCGTACCCAGGACATTTTGGCCTGGCTGGGCCAGCACAAGGCCCCCGGCCAGTTCTTGTGCGGCTTCTCCATGGAGACCCGGGACATGGTGGAAAACTCCCGGAAGAAGCTGGAGAAAAAGAACCTGGACCTCATTGCCGCCAACAACCTCAAGCAGGAGGGGGCCGGGTTTGGCACCGCCACCAACGTGCTCACCCTCATTGACCACCAGGAGACGGTGGAACTGCCCCTGATGAGCAAAGAGGCGGCAGCCCACGCCCTGCTGGACCGGATTCTGGAGAAACGAAGCTAACAACGAAAGCCCTCCGGCTCTGCCGGAGGGCTTTCGTTGTTAATAGGCTAAGCGTTCCACGGTCCAGTCCCGGATGAGATCGGCGTAGTAGCGGCACTGGGTGCGGGCCAGGTCCACATCCAGGTTGATGTAGTTGCCGCACTCCACCGCCGACTTGCCCGGCATCTCCCCGGTGTAGTTGGCCCCCGCCTCAAAGACGGACTGGACCAGGGCAATGCAGTCCTCCATGGTCAGCTGCTGGTTGTCCAGCAGCACGTAGAATCCGGTTTGGCACCCCATGGGGCCGAAGTAGATGACCCCATCCTTTTGGGGGGAGTTGCGCAGCAGGGTGGCGATGATGTGCTCCACCGAGTGCATCTCGGCGTTGGTGAGCAAATCCCCGGTGTTGGGCACCTTGAAGCGCAGATCGAAGGTCACCACGTTCCCGTCCCGGCGGGAGAGATACATACCGGGGCGCAGGGTGGTGTGGTCCACCTGAAAGCTTGCGATTTTTTTCATATTAAGACCTCCACAGTAAGGCCGCCAGGGCCTGGTTGAGCTTGTCCACCACCTGGGGCACGTTTTGGGCGTATTCCTCCCCCTGGGCGGGGTGGAACAGGTGGTCGGAGACGATTTTCACACAGTGGAAGGGCACCTGGTTGCGCAGGCACACCTGGGCCACCGCCCCCGCCTCCATATCACACACGGTGGCGGAGAAGTGGTCCCGCAGCATGGCCGCCCGTTCGTAGTCCCGACCGAACCAGTCCCCGGTGGCCACCACTCCGGTGCGGGGGGCAAAGCCCGCCTGGGTGAGCCGCTCCACATGCTCCTCCACCCTCTGGCAGGGCAGTTCAATGAGGTTCAGAGCGGGGATGAGACCCAACGGGTCGCCCACAGCGGAGATGTCCATGTCGTGCTGGACGCAGTGGCGGGCCACCACCAGGGTGCCCACGGGGAAGTCGTGGAAGCACCCGGCTACCCCGGCGTTCCACACCTCATCCACCCCAAAGCGGTCTAGGAGGGCCTGGGTGCCCATGGCGGCGTTGACCTTACCCACGCCGCAGATGCACACCACAGTGTCTGGGTCCAGGGGGTAGAAGTCCATCCCGGCGATGGTCTGCACCTGGCCGGAGGGGCGCAGCGCACCCGCCACCTCCTTGTGCATGGCGTATACAATTCCTCGCATGGCGCACCTCAGGAGTTGTGGGACAGCAGCTGAGCCCGCACGTCCCACAGCTTTTGGGACAGGTCCACATAGTAGTTGTGGGGGTTCTCAAACCGCTTGACCTCGTCCCACAGGCTGTCCACCTCCCGGGCGCAGTACACCCGGGTCTCCTGGATGGTGGGAGCCTGGTACACCAGCTGGCCGCCCTGGAAGATGGGCACCAGCAGGGGCCGGGCGGTGTAGTTGGTGATGGTCTTGCGCTTCCAGACGGCCTCGGGGTCAAAGAGCTCCAGAGGCTGGGTGAAGTCGGGGTGCTCATCGTGGAGGCAGATATAGTCGGCCAGGGCCTTCCCCGTCTCGATCTCGTACAGGCGGTACACCTTCTTAAAGTGGGGGATGGTCATCTTGGCGGGGTTCTCGCTGATCTTGATTTTGGGCACGATGGTGCCGTCCTTACCCTCGATGGCCGCCAGCTTGTACACGCCGCCGAACACCGGCTCGCTCTTGGAGGTGATGAGCCGCTCGCCCACCCCGAAGCCGTCAATGGCGGCCCCCTGGGTTAGCAGGTCCCGGATGATATACTCGTCCAGGGAGTTGGAGGCGATGATCTTGATGTCGGTGAGGCCCGCCTCGTCCAGCATCTTCCGGGCCTTCTTGGACAGATAGGTCAAATCGCCGGAGTCGATGCGGATGCCGCCCTGGGTGATGCCCAGCTCCTGGAACACCCGGATGGCGTTGGGCACGCCGGACTTGAGCACGTTGTAGGTGTCCACCAGCAGGGTGGCGGCGTGGGGGTAGATCTCACAGTAGGTCTTGAAGGCGGTGTACTCGTCGGGGAACATCTGCACCCAGGAGTGGGCCATGGTGCCGGTGGCGGGGGTGTCAAACATCTGGTCGGCCATGGCGCAGGCGGTGCCGGAGGCCCCGGCGATATAGCTGGCCCGGGCGCCCAGCAGTGCGCCGTCCGCACCCTGGGCCCGGCGGGAGCCGAACTCCGCCACGGGCTTGCCCTGGGCAGCCCGGACGATGCGGTTGGACTTGGTGGCGATGAGGGACTGGTGGTTCAGGGTCAGCAGCAGATAGGTCTCCACGAACTGGGCCTCAATGGCAGGGGCCCGCACGGTGAGAATGGGTTCCCGGGGGAAGATGGGGGTGCCCTCCGGCACGGCCCAGATGTCCCCGGTGAAGTGGAAGGTGCGCAGATACTCCAAAAACTCCTCCGAGAAGGTGTTCTTGGAGCGCAGGTACGCAATGTCATCCTCGTCGAAGTGGAGGTCCCGGATGTAGGAGATCACCTGCTCCAGGCCGGCGGCAATGGCGAAGCCGCCGCCGTCGGGGACACTGCGGAAAAAGATATCGAAATAGCAGATTTGATCGGCCACGCCGGTCTGAAAATAGCCGTTGCCCATGGTCAGCTCGTAGAAGTCGGTGAGCATGGTGTAGTTGACGTGATGTTGCACAGGGATGGCCCCCTTTAACTAAAATCGTAGCCTCTATTATAAGCTGTCTTGACACAAAATGCAATCATTCCTTCTGTAGTTCTTCCAGAAGTCACCACTCGGAAGGGGCGGAATACACTGGGATGAGGGCGGTGCCGGAAGGCAAACGGCCCCGGAGAGGAGCATGGGAAGGAACATGGAACGAACGCACATCTGGGTCATTGGAGGAGATCAGCGGCAGAGCATTCTGGCTGGGCTGCTGCGAGACGACGGCCACAGGGTACATACCTTGGGGCTGGGGGAGGAGGAGACAGAGAGGCCGGACCTGGATGGCATCGGGGAGGCCCACTGCGTCATTCTCCCCCTGCCGGCGCAGCAGCGGGAGGGATGGGTGTACACCCCGCTGAGTACCCTTCGGCTGTCGGTGGAGCAGGTGCTGGAGCACATGCAGCCGGGGCAACTGGTGTGCGGCGGGCTGCTCACCTCCAGCTTTATCCACCAGGCCCAGGCGTTGAACCTGCGGGTCATAGACTATTATGCCCGGGAAGAGCTGACGTTGCTCAACGCCATTCCCACCGCAGAAGGGGCCATCCAGCTGGCCATGGAGCGCATGCCCACCACCATCCACAACGCCCGCATCTGGATTCTGGGCTTTGGGCGGGTGGGGCAGGCCTTGGCTGTGCGCCTCCACGCCCTGGGGGCCAAGGTGTGCATTCTGGCCCGAAACCCCGCCCAGCGGGCCCTGGCCCGTAGCTTAGGCCTGGAGGCCGAGCCCATCCGGGGTATGGGGGAGTGGCTGCACTGCCCCCATCTGGTGGTGAACACTGTGCCTGCCCCCCTGCTGGGGGTGGAGGAGCTGTCCGCTCTGCGGGAGGGGGCCTGGGTGATGGACCTGGCCTCGGAGCCGGGGGGCGTGGACCATCCCGCGGCCCAGGCCTTGGGCGTGCCCGTGGTGTGGGCCAGAGGCCTTCCGGGCAAGGTGGCCCCCCACACGGCGGCGGAGTACCTCAAAGACACCGTCTATCACATTATGGAGGAGTTGGGAGTGTAAGAATGGAAGCGAAAAACATCGGGTTTGCCTTTTGCGGCTCCTTTTGTACCATGGCCCGGGCTCTGGATACCCTGGAGCAGCTGGCGGGAAAATACACCCAAATCTGGCCCATTGTCTCCGAGACCGTGGCCAGCACCGATACCCGCTTTGGCAACAGCCATGATTTTATGCGGGAGATGGAGCGGATATGCGGGAGAAGGGTCATCCATACCGTGGCGGAGGCTGAGCCCATCGGGCCCCGGAAGCTGCTGGACGCCCTGGTCATCTGCCCCTGCACGGGCAACACCCTGGCCAAGCTGGCCCACGGCGTCACCGACGGCACGGTGACCATGGCCGCCAAGGCCCATCTGCGCAATGGTCGGCCCCTGGTCCTTGCCCTGGCCACCAACGATGGCCTGGCGGCCTCTGCCCCCAATGTGGGCACCATGCTGGGGCGGAAAGGGGTGTTTTTTGTCCCCTTCCGTCAGGATGACTGCTACGAGAAGCCCACGTCTCTGGTGTCGGATTTTTCCCTCACCGGGGACACTTTGGCCCTGGCCATGCAGGGCAAACAGTATCAGCCTCTCTTGTTGGGGGCAAAGTGACGAAAAACAGCCTCCGGTGGCGGGATTTTTAGGGTTGCAAACCACCGGGGGCTGTCATATAATGATACTTGACTGGGCAAAACATGGACTGGCCCGGAAAAATTTGCCCAAAAACGAAAGGATGTGACATGCGCCGTGGCAGGTGACCCATCTAGTCGAAGTTGGAAAATATGTTTGCGGCGTATGGATTGAGGGGGATGCCCTGGCATCCTTTCTGTCTTCGTGCGCCCGCGCCTGTGTGACACAGGGAATATCAGCGGAAGCGGCACGGGGACAAACCACCCCTTTGCCTGCTCGGGAAAGGTGTGAACCAATGTGATTAGCATTTACAAGACCATTGACGGAAAAATGACCAAGCTGGATACGGTGGAGGACGGCTGCTGGATCAACCTCATCTACCCCAGCGAGGACGAGCTGAAGACGGTATCTGTGACCTTGGGGGTGGAGCTGCCCTTCTTGAAGGCCGCCCTGGACGAGGAGGAGACCTCCCGTATTGACAGCGAGGACGGCCAGACCCTCATCATCGTGGACACCCCCGCCATGGAGCGGGATGAGACCGGCGTGGTGTATTCCACCCTGCCTATGGGCATCATCGTCACCGAAAAGCACATCGTCACCGTCTGTTTGAAGGAGACCTCGGTGGTGCGGGACTTGCAGGACGGCCTGGTCAAGGACGTGCGCACCCAGCAGCGCACCCGGTTTATCCTCAACATCCTGCTGCTGGTGGCCAAGCGCTACCTGCAATATCTGAAGCAGATCGACAAGACCTACAACTACATGGAGCGGCAGCTGTACAAGTCCCAGCGCAACAAGGAGCTCATTCAGCTGCTGGATTTGGAGAAGTCCCTGGTCTACTTCAACACCTCGTTGAAGGCCAACGAGGTGACCTTGGAGAAGATTCTCCGGGGCCGCATCGTCACCCTCTACGAGGAGGACCATGACTTGCTGGAGGACGTGCTCATTGAGGTGCGTCAGGCCATCGAGATGGCTCAGATTTACTCCTCCATCATCTCCGGCATGATGGACGCCTTTGCCTCGGTGATCTCCAATAACCTGAACGTCATCATGAAGGTGCTCACCTCCATCACCATCCTCATGACGGTGCCCAACATCATTTTCGGTTACTTCGGTATGAACATCACCGGCGGCCTGCCCCTGGACCAGTTTTGGTGGGTGCCTCTGCTGATGAGCGTGGCCATCATTGTGGTGCTGGCCATCATCCTGAAGAAGAAGGATTTGTTCTAAGAAAGACAAATGCCCTGGAAAGCGGAAGCTTTCCAGGGCATTTTTTCTTATTGTGCATAGGCCTCCCGCAGCTTCTCACTGGCCTGGGCCAGTTGGCGCTGGAGACTGGCGGGGGAGAGCACCTCCACGCCGCCGCCGAAGGACAGCAGATAGCTGGCCAGCCAACCTCCGTCGGGGAAGACGGTGGACACCAGCAGGGAGCCGTCGGGCTGGGGGGTGACGCAGCGGCGGTCGAACTCGTCGTACACCCGGTGGGCCAGGCTGGGGGCGAAGCGCAGCTCGGCCTCCACCCGGAACAGCGGGGGAATCTCCCCGGACAGCTCCGGGTCGGGGGGATTCATCAGCCGATGGAAGGGCTGGTCGGTGATGGTCAAATCCAGCATCCGGGTCAGACGGAAGGTGCGGTAACACTCCTGGAAAGGGCAATAGGCCTGGAGATACCAGCCGTTGCCCTGGAACACCAGCCGCACGGGCTGCACCAGGTAGGGCATCTGCTCTCCCTGGGAGCTGGCATAGGTAAACTGCACGGCCCGGCGCTGTAAAATGGCCTCTCGCAGCAGCTTGAAGTCCTCGGTATCCCCGGCCGAGGAGCCCCAGTGAGTGAGGTACACTTGCAGCCAGTCCTCCTCGGGGCGGCGGAACAGGGCGGAGAGCTTGGCCAAGGTGGCCTCCCGCTGGGCGTCCGAGTCGTCATCCAGGGCGGCCAGCAGCTGCTGCTGTTCCCCGGGGGTGAACAGGTTGGGGTCGGGGGCGCAGCCCGCCATGAGGGTGACGCCGCCGTTTTTGCCTGGAGCGGTGCACACCGGAACCCCGGCGGCCGACAGGGCGTCAATCTCCCGGTAAATGGTACTCACCGATACCTGGAGCATTTGGGCCAGCTGGGGAGCGGTGATGCGGTCGTGCTCCAACAGCAGGGAGAGAATTTGAATGAGTCGATTGGCGGACATAGTTTCACCTCCTAGGGGTGTCCCCAGTATATCAGAATGGGGGATTTCTGTAAAGGAAAACGCCGAATTGAGGCGGAAATGTGGAAATAGCCGCGTAGAGGTCCCTGGAACGGGAACCCCGTTCCAGGGACAACAAACGCCCGATTCCTGGGGAATCGGGCGTTTATCAAACTAAATTAGGCCAGCTTGCTCTTGGCCAGCTCGGTGAGCTGGGTGAAAGCAGCCTTGTCGTTGACGGCCAGCTCGGAGAGCATCTTGCGGTTGATCTCCACGCCAGCCAGCTTCAGGCCGTGCATAAAGGTGGAGTAGTTCATGCCGTTGGTCTTGCAGGCGGCGTTGATGCGGGCGATCCACAGCTGACGGAAGTCACGCTTCTTCAGCTTGCGGCCGGTGTAGGCGTACTGCAGGGACTTCATCACCTGCTCGTTGGCCATCTTGAAGTGCTTGCTCTTGGCACCCCAGTAGCCCTTGGCCAGCTTCAGGATCTTATTTCTTCTCTTACGGGTCATCATTGCGCCCTTAACTCTTGCCATTGTCGTTCAGCCTCCTATATGTGAGTGTATCAGGTTATCTTATTTGTAGGGGATCAAGCGCTTGACGGTGGCCTGGTTGGTCACGTCAGCGTAGGCACCCTTGCGGAGGCCTCTCTTGAGCTTGGTGGTCTTGCCGTGGCCGTTGAGCAGGTGACGGCGCTTGGTGCAGGCACGCTTCACACGGCCGCTCTTGGTCAGCGAAAAGCGCTTCTTAGCGCCGCTGTGGGTCTTGATCTTAGGCATGGTGGTTATCTCCTTTACTCTTTGAATGGTGGGCAGCGTGTGCCCGGAGGATATTACTTGTTGGTCTTGCTGCTTTTGGCGGAGAGGAAAATGCTCATGTGGCGGCCCTCCAGCTTAGGCTCCTTGTCCAGGTTGGCCAGCTCGGCACACTGCTGGGCGAAGTCCATGAGCAGGTTGCGGCCGATCTCGGTGTGAGCCATCTCACGGCCACGGAATCGCACGGTTACCTTCACCCGGTTGCCGTCAGCCAGGAACTTCTGGGCGTTGCGCAGCTTGGTGTTGAAGTCGCCGATGTCGATGCCGGGGGACATGCGCACTTCCTTGATCTCAACGACGTGCTGGTTCTTCTTGGCCTCTTTCTCCCGCTTGGCCTGCTCGAACTTGAACTTGCCATAGTCCATGAGCTTGCACACAGGGGGGACGGCGTTGGGAGAGATTTTTACCAGGTCCAAACCGGCCTCGTCGGCGTGACGCTGGGCCTGAGCCGCAGACATGACTCCCAGCTGGCTGCCGTCGGCGCCAATCAGGCGAACCTCACGGTCACGAATCTCCTCGTTGATCTGATGAGTTGGGTTAGCTATGGCAAAGCACCTCCTGAGAAACAAAAAATGTGAGTGCAGAACAAGCACCCACATCCACAACAAAAAACGACAACCGAATTCGATTGCGTGTTTTTTACCATGTAAACCTCTTTGCCTTGCGCTGGAGGTGAGGACGGCGGTGCCATACCTGCTTTGTTTTGCTCTGGTATTATATCAAGTGGATATGGGATTGTCAAGCGCTTTTTTCAATGATGTTGCATCCCGGCGCCGGAGCACCAAAAAGTACCCCAGGCACAGGGTGAGATTGACCAGGGCCGAGGCGGGAACAGCCAGACCGATGAGGAACATGGAGGTATCCGGCAGGCGGCTGAGGAAGTAAGACAGGGGGATGCGCACCAAAAAGGCGGCGGCCAGGCCCTGAGCCATGACAAAGCTGGTGCGCTCCCGGCCATTGAAGTAGCCCAAGAAGCAGAACACCACCGACACCATCAGGTACTCCAGAGAGCTGCCCCGCAGGTAGCCAGCGGCGGCGTCCAGCACCGCCGGGTCGTTGTCAAAGGCGGAGGCCAGAATGCGGCCGCAGAAGAAGGTGAGCAGGAACATCACCGCTCCCACGCACAGGGAGATACGGGCGGCCAAAAACAGGGCCCGGTTGGCCCGCTTGGGGTTGCCCGCTCCCATGTTCTGGGCCACAAAGGTGGACAGGGCGGACATGAAGGACATGGGTACCAGGGCCAGGAAGATGAACAGCTTTTCCGCGATGCCCACCCCGGCGGAGGCGATGACCCCCAGGGCGTTGACAATGCTGGTGATGATGAGGAAGGACAGGTTGGTGAGGAAGTCCTGGAGGGCGATGGGGGAGCCCACCTTTAAAATCTCTCCGGCGGCTTGGCCTCCTCTGCGCCAGGGGGCGGGGATGGAGAAGGGGAGAGGATTGCGGCGGATGTAGGACAGGGAGAAGGCCACGCTGGTGGCCTGGGCGATGATGGTGGCCAGGGCGGCCCCGGCGGCGTTGAGGCGGAACACCCCCACAAAGAGCACATCCAGCACCACATTCACCAGGCAGGCGATGAGGACAAAGAGGAAGGGAGAGCGGGAGTTGCCCACGCCCCGGAAAATGCCGCTGATGCCGTTGTAGGCGGTGATGAACACGATGCCCGCCGAGCAGATGCGGATGTAGGCCACCGCCTCACTCATGGCGGCCTCGGGCACATTCATCAGTCGGGCGGCCTGAGGGGCCAGGAGCAGCATGGCCCCGGTGAGAACAGCCGCCACCAGGGTAAAGAGCTGAATCTGGCTGCACACCACCTGGCCCGCCCGCTGGGGTTCTCTGGAGCCCATGGCCTTGCCCACCAGCACGGTGACGCCCATGGTCAGACCTGTAATGATGGAGGTGATGGACTGCATCACCTGGCTGCCTGTGGCCACAGCGGACACCGAGGCGGTGGGGGAGAATTTGCCCACCACCGCCAGGTCTACGCCCCCGTAAAAGGCCTGGAGCAGCAGGGAGAGCATCAGGGGAAGGGCAAAGCGGATGAGGGGGGACAGGATGGGCCCCGACAGGAAGGACGATTGAGAAGATGGGGTTTCCATGGATATGACCTCCGGATTCGTTTTGGGAGCAAGAAAAAACGCCAACAAGCATACACTTGTTGGCGATAATGTATCAAACGAAGTACGGCTCCCGTACCAGCACACTGTACCATACAACCGGGAGAAAGTCAACGGGGAACCGGAAAAATCAGGGCACCAGGTGGGTGGGAGACAGGTGGGGGTGGTTGAGGTCAAAGAGATAGATGTCCAGTCGGCGGTCCATGGCATAGTTTAAGGTGTACTGAGTGCCCCCTCGGGTGCCGTTGAACACCGCCAGAATGGCGGAGGACTGGTCCACCATGTAGCGATCCCGGCGGAGCATACAGTGGCGGTCGTAGTGCTCCTGGAGCAGGGTGTGGGTGTCGCACTGGCGCACCAGCTGGGTCCAGCGACTGCGGTCGGCGGGGTTCCACTTCTTGGCCTGGCCCGCACAGGGCAGGGCGGCCTCCAGGGTCACATCCGGGTGGGCCTGCCGCAGGGCCAGTACGGCTTCGGCAAAGTAGAAATCCGCCCCCCGGGCCATGCCGCAGAGAAAATGGCGGTATCCCTTTTGATACATCTCCTCCAGTTGGGCGGCCATGCTCTCTTTCAGGGCCACACAGTGGGGGTGGCTCTCCTGGTTGCCCCAGGGCAGCTTTTCCGGGCGATGCCCGGTGAAACAGCAGGTGTGATGGTCACCCATGGTAGCGCCTCCTAACCGCATGGCATGATACCATTATAATGTATTGCTGGCTTTAAGGTGGTTCATTGAATCGTGCCCAGCAGAATGCCATCTCCCACTCCGGTGACGGTCACCTGCCGCAGCTGGTTGTGGAGGTGTTCTCCCGCAGCCCGCACGGCCACATAGTTGGGGGCGTGGCCCTGCCACAGCCCCTCCTTCTCCTCCTCAAAGAGGACGGGGAGGGTGGACCCCACCAGGGCCTGCAAGTATGCCTCCTCCATCTCCCGGGCCACCGCCTGGGCGGCCTGGGCCCGCTGTTCCTGGACGGCGTGGGGAATCTGCCCGGCCATGGTGGCGGCGGGGGTGCCAGAGCGGCGGGAGTAGGGGAAAATGTGCATAGAGGAGAAGGCGCAGCGGCGGATGAAGTCCAGGGTCTGGGCGAACTCCTCCTCCGTCTCTTGGGGGAAGCCCACAATGAGGTCAGTGGTGATGGCGGGGCGGTCAAAATACTGGTTGAGCCACTGCACCGACTGGAGATACCGGGCGGTGTCGTACTTGCGGTTCATCCGCTTCAAGGTCTCGTCACACCCGGACTGCATGGACAGGTGGAAGTGGGGGCACAGGTTGGGCAGCGCCACCGCCCGCTGGCAGAAGTCCTGGGTGATGGTGCGGGGCTCCAGAGAGCCCAGACGCACCCGCAGCCCCGGCACGGCGTGGCACAGGGCCTCCACCAGGTCGATGAGAGTCTGGCCCTCCTTCAAATCCCGGCCCCAGGAGGAGATCTCGATGCCGGTGAGCACGATCTCCCGGTACCCCTGGGCCTCCAACTCCTTGGCCTGGTCCACCGCCTCAGAAAGGGGCAGAGAGCGCACCGGGCCCCGGGCGTAGGGGATGATGCAGTAGGTGCAGAAGTTGGTGCACCCGTCCTCCACCTTGAGCATGGCCCGGGTGCGGCCCAGCTGGCCCCCGGCGGTGAGCCGCTCAAAGTCCCGGCGGCGCAGGGACTCGTCCACCTGAACGATGGGAGCGGCGTGGTGCTCAAGCTGCCCCTCCAGCAGGTCCAAGAACTCTATGCGCCCGGCAGTGCCGGACACCAGGTCCACCCCCAGGGCGGCCACCGCCTCCGGCTCGGTCTGGGCGTAGCAGCCGCACACCGCCACCACCGCCTGGGGGTTCATCTTTTTGGCCCGGCGGATGACGTTGCGGCACTTCTTGTCACTGACGGCGGTGACGGTGCAGGTGTTGATGATGTAGGCGTCGGCCAGATCTTCGAAGGGGACCAGGGCGTGGCCGCGGCGGAGCAGCTCTCGCTCCATGGCCTGGGTCTCATATTGGTTGACCTTGCAGCCCAAGGTGTAGATGGCAATGTCCATAAGGGCCTCCTGAATGCAGCGTTTTTCTTAATGATACCATTTCCCTAGGGTTTTGTATAGGTTTACATTTCACCAAAAATGTGGTATGATAGCCGAAAAACGGCTATCATACCCAGGGTTCGATTGCCGTTTTTCTCGCCCCTTGCGGGGCAACCGAACAAACATGGCGGTATTCCATGACGGCAACGCCGTCATGGAATACTTTCCCCACTTTGTGAAAAGAAGGTGGAAGGATGTCGTCCAGCTTTTTTGCCTATATCTTCCGGATGCGCTACATTGCCCGCTGGGCGCTCATGCGCAACACCCGCACGGAAAATGTGGAGGAGCACTCCTATGAAGTAGCCGTGTTGGCCCACGCCCTGGCGGTGGTGGGGCAGGAGATCTTTCACAAGGACGTCAACCCGGACCGGGTGGCCACGGCGGCGCTGTTCCACGACGCCCCGGAGATCATCACCGGCGATCTCCCCACCCCCATCAAGTATTTCAATCCCGCCATCAAGTCCGCCTATGACCAGGTGGAGGCGGTGGCCCAGGACAAGCTGCTGGGGATGCTGCCCCCCGAGTTGACAGAGGCCTATGCACCTCTGCTGCGGGTGGAGGACCCAAAGGTGCGATGCTACATCAAGGCCGCCGACAAGCTGGCGGCGTGGCTGAAGTGCCTGGAAGAGCGGAAAGCGGGGAACCGGGAGTTTGTGCAGGCGGAGGAGGAGACCCTCCACGCCCTGAAGGATATGAACATGGACGAAGTGACCTGGTTTTTGGAGCACATGGGGGAGGCCTTCGGCCTGACCCTGGACGAGCTGGGTTAAATTGCGTAGACAGCGGGGAGACACCCCGAAGAATAGGGAGGAATTTTCATGAAAGCCATTATTACGGTAGTCGGCAAGGATCAGGTGGGCATCATCGCCTCTGTGTGCGGCGAAATCAGCCAGCGCAACGTCAACGTGCTGGACATCAGCCAGACCATTTTGCAGGACTATTTCACCATGGTCATGCTGGTGGATGTGTCCAAGTGCACCATCCCCTTTGCCCAGCTGGCTCAGGAACTGGCCGACAGCGGCAAGGAGCGGAGCCTGGACATTCGGGTGCAGCGGGAAGACATCTTCAACGCCATGCATCGGATTTGAGGTGACGGAACATGCTCAATCAACAGGACATTTTATCCACCATTCACATGATTGACCAGCAGAACCTGGATATCCGCACCATCACCATGGGTATCTCTCTGCTGGACTGCTGCCACTCCGACCCCAAGGTGGCCTGTGAGAAGATCTACGACAAGATCACCACCTCCGCCCAGAACCTGGTGAAGACCGGAGAGGACATTGAGGCGGAGTTTGGCATCCCCATCGTCAACAAGCGCATCTCGGTGACCCCCATCGCCCTGGTGGCAGGGGCCTCGGACACCGACGACTATGTGCCCTTTGCCCAGGCTCTGGACCGGGCGGCCAAGGAGACCGGCGTCAACTTCATCGGCGGCTTCTCCGCTCTGGTGCAGAAGGGCATGACCCGAGGAGACCGCAACCTCATCGCCTCCATTCCCGAGGCTCTGGCGGTCACCGACCTGGTGTGCTCCTCCGTGAACATCGGCTCCACCAAGGCGGGCATCAACATGGATGCCGTGAAGCTCATGGGCGAGACCGTGAAGGCCTGTGCTGACCGCACCGCCCACCAGGGTGGCTTCGGCTGCGCCAAGCTGGTGGTGTTCTGCAACGCCGTGGAGGATAACCCCTTCATGGCCGGCGCCTTCCACGGCGTGGGCGAGGCCGAGCGGGTCATCAACGTGGGCGTGTCCGGCCCCGGCGTGGTGCACCACGCTTTGAAGGCCGTGAAGGGCCAGCCCTTTGACGTGGTGGCGGAGACCATCAAGAAGACCGCCTTCCGGGTCACTCGCATGGGCCAGCTGGTGGCCCAGGAGGCCAGCAGCCGTCTGGGCGTGCCCTTTGGCATTGTGGACCTGTCTCTGGCTCCCACCCCCGCCATCGGAGACAGTGTGGCCCGCATCCTGGAGGAGATGGGCCTGGAGGTGTGCGGCACCCACGGCACCACCGCCGCTCTGGCTCTGCTCAACGACGCCGTGAAGAAGGGCGGCGTGATGGCCTCCTCCTCGGTGGGCGGCCTGTCCGGCGCCTTTATCCCCGTCAGTGAGGACGAGGGCATGATTGCCGCCGCCCGCTCTGGGGCCTTGACCCTGGAGAAGCTGGAGGCCATGACCTGTGTGTGCTCCGTGGGCCTGGACATGATCGCCGTGCCCGGCGACACCACCGCCGCCACCATCTCCGCCATCATTGCCGACGAGGCGGCCATCGGTATGATCAACCAGAAGACCACCGCCGTGCGTATCATCCCCGCCCCCGGCATGAAGGTGGGGGACACCGTGGAGTTCGGCGGCCTGCTGGGCTCCGCCCCGGTGATGCCCTGCCACACCGGCTCGGCGGAGGAGTTTGTGGCCCGAGGCGGCCGCATTCCCGCCCCCATGCACAGCCTGAAAAACTAAAAAGCCCATGCCCCGGTGAACTGGACCAGTAAAAACGGACAATAGACAAAAAGCCCCCTAATGTAGGAAAATAGAACTACATTAGGGGGTCTTACTATGTCTGGGAAAAAGGGATGAAAAAGTATCCGTTAGGGAGCCGAGAGGGGCTTATGTTATACTTGTGTGGGTAATTTGGCGGATAGCGCCGAAAAATAATCGTAGTAGGGCTTGAGGAAGATGAAATCCTCGATGAGCTGCTGGGCCAGCTGGGGGGTGTACAGCAGCTCGCACAGCCCCTCCTCGTGGGACACAGACAGGGATTTCTTGTTAAACCAGGCGCTGAGCTCTGCCTCAGGGCAGGGCTTGGGGCGGCGGTACTCCGGGCCCTCCAGGGCGAAGCGGTCCTGCCGCTTCAAGGTGCGCTCCAGCTTCAGCAGGGGCTTGGGGTCTCGGAGAATCTCCTGGCGGTGGCACTCCATGAGGGAGGCCTTGGCGCACCAGAAGCCCATACCGCAGCTCCAGCCGTCGGGAGTGAGCTCAAACCACAGGGCGGGGTGGGAGCCCAGGGCGGAGTCATCCCCCCGGATGAGGGTAAACCAAAGATGGTCCTTGTAGGGGCCCCGACCGTGGAGCCGCCGGGCGTCCCGGTAGATGCGGGCCACCTTCAGATTCCACGGCTCCTGGGGGAACTTCTCCACCAGGGCCAGCTGGGCCTGACGGCCCAGGTCCTGCATGGGGCGGTAGAGGGTATTGAGGTACACATCCTTGTGGGCCTCAAACCAGCTGCGTTCGTTTTGGAACCGAATGCCCCACATAAATTCCACCGTCTCCGGGGTAAAGCCTTGAAACTGATCTCTCACGGGGGTTATGCTCCTTCATTGGGGGCCTGCGTGGGCGCAGGCGTGGGGGTAGGTGCGGGGGTGGGCTTGGGCGTAGGGGCCGGAGTGGGGTCCGGCTTGTTGGCGTCGGTGCCCTCGCCCCAGGGACCGGAGTCGGCGGGGTTGTAGAGAATCACCTTGTCCCGCTTGGAGTAGCGGCTGGTGTTCTCGAAGGTGCGGGAGAGGAGCTTGCCGTTGGCGTCGTACACGCAGCGGTACACGTCCACCACCTTGCCGGTGTAGGGGGTGGTCTTCACCTTGGTGGTGCCACGGGGGATGGAGGAGTCCGCCTCATAGACGGTGGTGTACTCGGTGGTGGAGCGGGTGTACCGCTCAGTCTTCACATAGGTGCCGCTGGGGTTGGTGCCGTAGATCTGGACGGTGAGCTTACCGCCGGAGACATAGGACACCAGCTTGATGGGGAAGTCGGTGTCGTTGCGGAACTTGAAGTCCAGGCTGGGGTAGTACACGGTGGCGTCCAGGCCGTCGGGCACATAGCCTACGGTAAAGGCGTGGTTGGCCCGGTGGACGATGTCCAGGTTGGCGTACACCGCGCAGTAGTAGATGGCAGAGGACACCTGGCACACACCGCCGCCGTCCATGGTGACGGTCTGGCCATTGGAGTAGCCGGTGGAGGACTTGTAGCCGTTGGCCTGGGAGGGGTCTCCGATGGTGCCCAGGTAGGAGAAGGTCTCCCCGGGCATGAGGATTTTACCGTTGCAGGAGGAGGCGGCCAGAGCCACGTTATAGGAGCGGCTGGCCACGCCGTCCAGGTAACTGGTGTTGCTGGACAGCAGGTCCTGGTACAGCAGGGAGGCGGCCTGGCTCAAATCCGGCTGGGTGATGGTGACGGGGATGGAACAGGTCTCCCCGGGCTTGGTCTGTTCGATGATGCCCTGGGCCTCTTCCGGGTCGATGGAGCAGCCCATGACCATGGGGGTCAGGTTGCCGTTGGCGTCCCGGGTGGGGGCCTTGGGCTCCTGATAGACCAGCTCGCTGAGAATCTCCCCGGTGAGCTCGGCACAGGGAATGGGCTTGGTCTCCACGGTCAGGGAGGTCTCTCCGGTGGCCAGGGCGTTGGAGATCTGCTCCAGCAGGGCGTCCTTGTCCACCTCGGCCCCGTCGGTGCCCATGGTGACTTTGAGAGAGTTATTCTCCAGCTTGTAGGTGAAGTCCACCGGGTCCTTGTGCATGGCCTCGGCGATCTGGTCGATGTACTCCTTCACCTGCTTCTCTCCCTCGGGCGTGAAGGAGGAGGAGGACAGGGACAGGGGGTCCGGGTCGCTGCCCGCACCCAGCCAGGCCAGGCCCAGGGAGAAGAAGCCCCGGGACTTCTTTTCCTCCATGCCATACTCCACGGCGGCCTGGGGGTCCACATCCAGCAGAGAGCCGGAGATGGTCACCTTTTGGTCCTCCCCGTAGTTCAGGGTCAGCTCCAGGGTGTCCAGGTGCTCCTTCATGGAACTGGTCATATACTCCACCGCGGCATCCTGGGTCAGTCCGCCCAGGTCCAGGGTGACGGTCTGTGTGTTATTCTGGGCAATGGTGCCGGGGAGCAAACGGCCGTTGCCGCTGACCCAGGCGCACAGCCCGCAATAGGCTCCCGCCAGCACCAACACCGCAGCGCCGGCTACAATCCCGGCGATGATGGGGGGCGTGAGCTTTTTCTTGGAACGAACGTGCTCCATAGAACTTCCTCCATATGTTGTTATCTGTAAGAGGTGCCAGGAATTGACCAGAATGGAATCCCCTTGCACCTTGGATATTGTAACACCAACCGGTGGCTGGTACAAGAACAATTCGGTTAAAAAGATTTACAATTTGTCATCGTTTTTGGTGGCTATTTACACCGGAGGAAAAGATGTATATAATGTGGGTGACAAGCAACCGGGCGGCAGGGGCCGTCTGGACGGAAAGGAATCTCAGGTATGAATGGTTCGTACAGCTATGGACAGGGGGGCGGGTACCACTATAACCCCAACCCCAAACGGCCCAGACGGGACGGAGACTGGGGGGACTGGCTGGGCATTGTGGTGCTCTTCCTTCTCCCCTTTGGAATCACCCAGGTCATCGCCGTGGTGTGGCTTGTGAGCAAGCTTCGGAATATGACCCGTCAGCAGGCCCAAAACTACGCCTTCCAGGCCAGACAGGCCGCAGAATTTGTCAAGGGGAAGGCGGGAGCGGCCTTTGGCGGCCAGACTCCGGTGAAACGAAAGGGCTTTGCCCCCGGCACCGTGAAAATGGTGGTGGGCGGCGTCATGGCCGGGATGTTCGCTCTGGGCACCATAGCCCAGCTGGCCACCTTTGTGGAGAGTCTGCGGTACGGCTTCTTTTTCGCCGATGAGCTGGTCAACGTGTTTGTCATGCTGGCGGGCTTTGGCGTGGGGCTGGGTATGCTCCTCACCGGGCGGGAGCAACGGGGCCGGATGGAGCGGTACACCAACTATCTGGCGTACATCGGGGCCAATCGCCAGGTGAGCCTGGCCCCCATGGCGGCGGCCATGGACGTATCGGTGCGCCGCCTGACCCGGGATTTGCGCAAGATGCTGGCCACCCACGTGCTGCCCACGGGATATCTGGATTTGAAGGCGGGCAAACTGATGCTCACCGAGATGGGATACACCGAGCCAGAGCCGGAACCGGAGCCCCAGCCGGAGCCGGAGAAGAACCAGCAGCCCTCCCAGGAGGATGAGATTCTCCGGGAAATCCGCCTCATCAACGACCTGATTCCCGACCCGGTGATCAGCGCCAAGATTGACCGCATTGAAGAGGTCACCCACAAGATTTTGCAGTACCAGAAGACCCATCCCCAGCGCACCGAGCAGCTGCGCACCTTCCTCAACTACTACCTGCCCACCACCTTGGACATTCTCCGCTCCTATGCCCGCCTGGACGCCCAGGGGGTGGAGGGGGAGAACATCACCGCCGCCAAGCAGCGCATCGAGGGCATGATGGACAAAGTGGTAGAGGGCTTTGAAAAGCAGCTGGATAAGCTGTTTAGCTCGGACGCCATGGACATCGCCGCCGACGTGCAGGTGTTGGAGAACATGCTGAAAAAGGACGGCCTGTCTGGGGACAACATGAAGCTGGACTAACCGACCCCCAAAGGGGGAGAAGGGAGTGTGACTCCATGCAGCAGCCAGAAGTGATTTGGTTTCCCTCCTCGGACGGGGAACATCCATGTGCCGGGTACCTGTGGCAGCCCCAGGGCCAGGTGCGGGGCGTGGTGCAGATCGTCCACGGCATTGCCGAGCACATGGGGCGGTATGACCACTTTGCCCGCTACCTCAATGCCCACGGCTATGTGGTGTGCGGCGAGGACCACCTGGGCCACGGCAAGACCGGAGAGGCGGCGGGGCAGTTTGGCTATTTTGGACGCCGGAACGGCTGGACACTGGCCACGGCCAATGTGCGCGCTTTCCGGCAGCTCATGGGAGAGAAGTTTCCAGGCGTCCCCTATATCCTGTTGGGCCACTCCATGGGCTCCTTTTTGACCCGCACCTACCTGTGCCGCTGTCCCGGCACGGTGGACGGGGCCATCCTCTCGGGCACCGGACAGGAGAGCCCCCTGCTGGTGGCCACGGGCCGCCTGGTGTCCACAGTGCTGGGGTGGTTGCGAGGACCCACCTATGTCAGCCAACTGGTGTACAGCCAGTCCCTGGGGGTCTACAATCGGCAGTTTCGCCCCAACCGCACCACGGTGGACTGGATGTGCAGCGATGAGCGTATGGTGGACGCCTACCTCCAAGATCCGTTGTGCTCGTTTATCCCCTCGGTGGGGCTGTTCCGGGACATGCTGGGGGGCTTGCGGTACATTTCCAGTGAAAAAGCCCTGTCCCGCATGGACCCCAACACCCCCATCTACCTCTTTTCGGGAGATCAGGACCCGGTGGGGGCCAACGGGGCGGGGGTGCGCCGTGTGTACGGGTATTTCAAGGACCACGGCACCCGGGACCTGGAGCTGAAGCTGTACCCTGGGGCCCGCCACGAGACCCTCAACGAGACCAACCGCATGGAGGTCTATGCCGACGTTTTGGACTGGTTGGACCGACACTGTAAATGAAAAAATGCCGCACAGAGCAAATCTGTGCGGCATTTTTGCGCTTATGGGGTGGTGAAACACAGGGAGATGAGGATGGGGACGAAGAAGGAACAGATGATGCCGTTGAGCACCGACAGCACCACCGTCTCCTCGTTGGTGTATTTCAGCATCACCGGGAGGGTGGTGTCCTCGCTGGTGGCCCCGGCGGGGGCAATACAGGTGTAATAGTTGAGCTTGATGGCCACCACGGGGATGATGATGAAGGAGAAAATTTCCCGCATCAGATTGCTGAGAAAGGCCACGCTGCCCAGTTCAGAGCCGCCAATCTGGCTGATGGTGGCGCCCGCCAGGCTGTACCAGCCCATGCCGCTGGCAATGGCCGCCCCCTGGCCCAGGGGAAGGTGGAAGATGGCGGCACACACCAGACCGCCCACCAGAGAGCCCAGAATGATGCCAAAGGGGATGATGAAAATTCGGATGTGGTACTCCCGGATTTTACGGAAGAGGCCCCGGTGCATCCCCACACTGATGCCCACGGAGAACATCAGCAGATAGAGCACCAGGTCGGTGTGCTGGCTGAAAAAGGTGAGCAGGGGCAGTTCCAGCCCGGACAGGCCGTAGGCCAACCCTAAGAGCAGGGCCAGGATGGTGAACAGGACGATCATGCCTCTTCCTCCTTTTTATCCTGGTTGGGGCGCTTCATAAAGCGACGGGTGAGGACATACACCACTACAATGGACAAAACGGTGGGAATGAGAAAGAAAAGGAAGCTCTGAGCGCCCAGGGTGAGCAGCTGGTGGAGAAATCCCTCTTTCCGGCCCAGCATGGCACCCATGGAGAAGATGAGCACCAGGGTGCACAGCAGGGACGCCCCTTCATTCCAACGTTTGGCCTTCTGGGGGAACATAAACCGGCCCACCAGGATGCCCAGACACATGACCAATAAGATATCCATAAAACGCCTTCTCTCTCCCCCGCTTCCCCACCCATGGACGGGAGCGGGGACGGTGTGGTATAATCAAACAGCACGGCCCTGGGCCGTGGCTAGGTTGCGAACCCAACCATCATAGCAGAAAAAGACCATCGACGCAAGGTAGAGAGGATTTTCACACCCATGATCATTTTTGATTTGGACGGAACCCTCCTCCACTCCAACGACTTGTGGGTGGAGGTGGATTTGGAATTTTTGGCCCGCCACCACTGCCAGGTGACGAAAGAGTACGAGGAGCGGGTGACAAAGGCCACCTTCCCTTCGGCGGCTGAATACACCCGGGAGTATTACCATCTGGACCTGACGCCCCAGGAGATCATGGACCAGTGGGAGGAGCTGGCCGCTCACCACTACCGGGACCTGGTGGAGCTGAAGGCGGGGGCCCGGGAGCTGCTGGAGCAGTACCGGAGCCGGGGGGAAGCGCTGGCCCTGTTTACCGCCTGCCGCCCCAAGCTGTGCCAGCTGGCCCTGGAGCGCCACGGCCTGGAGCCTTACTTTGCCCACGTGGTGTACGCCGAGAAGCTGGGTCTGGAAAAGCACGACCCCCGGTGTTTTGAGGCCCTGAGCCACACCCTGGGGGTGGAGCCGGAGGGATGCACCTTGCTGGACGACTCCCCCTTTAACTGCGCCACCGCCCGGAAGGCCGGGATGCACACCATTGGGGTGTATGACCCATGCTATGCCAGCCGGTGGGCGGAGATGCCCCACAGCTGCCATCGGTTTGTGCACTCCCTGGAGGAGCTGGTGGAGGGGTGAGTGCAAAAAGCCCCCCTTGGCACAAGGGGGGCTTTGTTGGCGGCAGATACGTTATATCTCCAGCCCAGAGTCCTTCTGCTGCTCTTGCAGCAGCTGGTTGAGCTCCTGGGCCAAAAGCTGCTGGCGGCGGCGGAAATACCAGGTGAGAAAGAGGTACACCGCCAGAAAAATGAGGGAATATGCCAGGATACTGGGAAGAGTACAAGAGGCCCAGTGAAAGAGCAGAGCCACGGGCAGAGAGACGGCGTAGAGAATGGTTCCCTCCACCACACAGTAGTGCAGCCAGCTTTTGAAGTCCAGAAAGGACAGCAGCCAGTCGATGCCCTGACAGACTACAATCCACCCTAGGACCTGGAAGGGAAAGGGGGAGACAGGCCAGCCGGAGAGCAGGTTGACGGCCAGAGAGCTTAACATAATCCCGGTAAAGCAGATGCAGATGGAGGGAATGCGGGCGAAGAAAAACTGTTTCATGATAGGTTGCCTCCTCTCAGTTTCCGGCGCAGGGTGTCAATGTAGTTGCGGGTGATGATGAGCTGTTCCCCGTTTTTCAGCACCGCTTTCAATCGGTGGTTGAAGTGGGGCTCTACGTGCTGCAAACATGCGGTGTTGACGATGCAGTTTTTGCTGATTCGCACAAAGGTGGTTTGACCTAGCTTCTCTTCCAAAGCTGTCAGGGTCTCCCGGCACTGGTAGACCTGGGCTTTTTGGTAGAGAAATGTCTTGCCGTCGGTGGAGTCCATATAGTAGATGCTCTCCAGGGGCAGGTGAAACTCCCGTTGTTCCTGGTAGCCTACCAGCACAAAGCTGTACTGCCGGATGTGGGAAATAAGAGACTCCAGCCGGGCGTCCAGGACGGGACAGCGGAGGATGACCTCCGTTTCTGCCACGGCGGGGTCTTGCTGTATGGTGAGTTTCATGGAACGCTCCTTTCTTTCGTGGTGTGACACCATCATAGAGGGCGAGGGGGCGATTGGCAACCCATGGGCCGCTCAAATGCCCTGGGAAGGGCTGAAATGCCAGAGAAACGAAAGACACCGGACGGAAACGTCCGGTGTTTTGTCCTATCATTGGGGTTTGGTGCAGTGCCCCAACAGATACGCCCCGCATTTCTCCACCCGGTCGAACACCTTGCCGGGGTTGCGCTGTTCCAGGGCCTCGGTGACCCCGTCCTGCCAGGCCGCCGACAGGCAGGTCACCCCCACTTGGTCGCAGGAGTCCACGTCGGTGGCGGTGTCTCCGATGTAGCAAAACTCCTCCGGGGCCAGATGGTACTTGTCCAGCAGGTAGCGCAGGTTTTCCACCTTGTTGGGGGCCACATCCGAGCCACACAGTACCTCGTCGAACACGTCGGCGATGCCGAACTGTTTCAGGGAGATAGTGCAGGTGGGGGTGCCTTTTCCCGTCACCAGCACCAGGGGAATGCCCCGGTCCTTCAGGGTGAGCAGCAGCTCCCGGATGCCGGGGAACAGGTCGGGCACCACCTGAGGGTGGAGCCGCTCATATTCCCGGCAGTAGTCGGCCACACCGGCCTCCCACTGGTTTCCTGCCAGAATCTTGGCAATGCCCACTTCGTCCAGGCCGAAGGTGGCGGTGATCTCCTCTTCACTGAGGGTGTGCCCGGCGTAGGGGGACAGGGCCAGGCCGAAGGCCTGGATGCACAGAGGCAGGGTGTCGGCAATGGTGCCGTCCAGGTCAAAACCAATCATGCGGAACATGGGAAACCCCTCCTTATACTTTGCTCAGGTGCTGGCTGGCGGATTTCAGCATCAGCCGCTTGGTGCCCACGGTATCAAAGGCGATCTCCACCAGGGCGTCGCCCCCCATCTTCTGCACCGACAGCACCAGGCCCCGTCCAAAGGCCTTGTGCTGGACGCTGTCTCCCTTCTGCAGGGAGAGAGCCGGGGCGGAGGGGGTGGGGTAGGGCTTGCCAGGGGTGGGAATGGGCTTGGGCCGGGCCTGGGGAGAGGGGACAAAGCTGCTGCCATTCTCCCAGGGCCGGGAATGCTCCTGATAGCTGCGCCCGCTCTGCGCCAACAGCTCGGGGGGAATCTCCCCGGCGAAGCGGGAGGGGCGGTTGGCGCTGGTGCGGCCGTAGAGCATACGCATGCTGGCACAGGTGAGGTACAGCTGCTCCTTGGCCCGAGTCAGGGCCACATAGCACAGCCGCCGCTCCTCTTCCATCTCCTCCTCGTCGCCGATGCAGCGCATACCGGGGAAGATGCCCTCTTCCATGCCCACCACAAATACCACGGGGAACTCCAGGCCCTTGGCCGAGTGCATGGTCATCATCACCACGGCGTCCTCGTTGGGGTCGTGGTTGTCCAAATCGGTATACAGGGCGATCTCGTCCAAGAAGCCCGCCAAGGTGGGGGACTCGCTGTTTTCCATATACCCCTTGATGGAGGTCAGAAGCTCTCGAATGTTCTCCAGACGGGTGCGGTTTTCCACATCCTGCTTGACCTGGAGCATGGCGGCGTACCCGGTGCGCTCCATCACCAGCTCGTAGAAGGCGGCCAGGTCCATGGTGGAGCTCAGGGCCTGCAAGTCCCGGATGATGGTGGTGAAGGCCCCCAGCTTGGCCCCGGCCTTTTGCAGCTCGGGGTACTGCTCGGGCTGGCTCACCACCTGCCACAGGGACAGCCCCTCCTGGGCGGCGATGGCCCGGGCCCGCTCCACGGTGGTGGCGCCGATGCCCCGGGCGGGGACGTTGATGATGCGGCCCAGGCGCAGATCGTCCTGGGGATTGGCCACCACGCACAGGTAGGCCAGCATGTCCTTCACTTCTGCCCGGTCAAAGAAGCGGGTGCCGCCAATGACCCGGTAGGGAATGCCGGTGCGTTTGAAGGCCAATTCCAGCTGATAGGACTGGGCGTTCATGCGGTAGAGCACCGCATGGTCCCGCCACTTCATGCCCTGGTGGTAGTGCTCCAAAATGGTGTTGGCCACGTACTGGGCCTCGTCGCTCTCGTTCATGGCGGTGTACAGATGGACCTTGTCCCCCTCTGCCCCCGCCGTCCACAGCTCCTTGCCCTTGCGGCCCTGGTTGCGGCGGATGACGTGGTTGGCCGCAGACAGGATGGTCTTGGTGGAGCGGTAGTTCTGCTCCAGGCGGATGCACTGGGCGTTTTGGTACTGGCTTTCGAACGAGAGAATGTTCTCAATGGTGGCGCCCCGGAAGCGGTAGATGGACTGGTCGTCGTCGCCCACCACACAGATGTTTTTGTGGCCTCCGGCCAGAAGAGAGGCCAGCAGATACTGCATGTGGTTGGTGTCCTGGTACTCGTCAATGAGCACGTAGCGGAACTTGTTTTGGTAGTAGGCCAGCACGTCCTCCTCCTGCTGCAAGAGGCGCACGGTGTGGAAGATGATGTCGTCGAAGTCCAGCGCCCCGGCCTCCCACAGCCGCTTTTGGTAGAGGGTGTACAGGCGGGAGATCTGCTCTAAGCGGAAATCTCCACTTTTATAGGCCTCTTTGTGGAAATCTTCCGCCAGCTGCATCTGGTCCTTGGCCTTGGAGATGGTGCCCAGCACCGAGCGGGGCGGGAAGAGCTTTTCGTCCATGCCCAGCTCCTTGAGGCAGTCCTTCACCACCCGGATGGAGTCATCGGTATCGTAGATGGTGAAGGAGGAGGGGAAGCCCAGCCGCTCAATGTCCCGGCGCAGGATGCGCACACAGGCGGAGTGGAAGGTGGAGGCCCAGATGTCCAGGGCCTGGGGGCCCAGCACCCGCTCTAAGCGGTCTTTCAGCTCTCCGGCGGCCTTGTTGGTGAAGGTGATGGCCAGGATGGTCCAGGGGGGCGCAGGGTCCAGCTCACATAGCCGGGCGGCGTACTCCCGCCCCTCATCGGTGGGGTGGTCCACATAGCTACGCAGGAAGTTCAAATCCTCGACCGTGGCCCAGTCCGGCACCTCGGTGGAGTCGGAGCCCCGGCCATAGCGGATGAGGTTGGCCACCCGGTGGATGAGCACCGTGGTCTTGCCCGAGCCTGCCCCCGCCAGCAGCAGCAGCGGGCCCTGGGTGGTGAGCACGGCCTGGAGCTGCTCCGGGTTCAGGTTGGGGTAGTCCAGGGCGATGGCCGCCCGGCGCAGAGAGGCAAATTCAGAACACTGTTTTTGATTGAGCATCTATATCAAATCCTTGCTGTAAAGTCCAGTTGCAAGCCATTATATCAGATTCCCACACCCAGGGCAACCGGGGGAGCGGTTGACTTGCAGGGGCGCACCCGTTAAAATGGGGAAAGACAGAGAATGGAGGTGGCGGACATGCGCAAGCTGACCTGGTTTGCAGGGGGCTTTGCGGTTATGTGTCTGCTGATGATGGGGAACGTCCCAGTTTTGTGGCTGGTCGTCCCCGCCCTCCCGATTCTCGTGCTCTGGCACCGGACCCAGCCCAAGGACAAACAGGACTGGCTGGAGATGACCACAAACAGACGGCGGCGCTATGTGCTCTGGCAGGTGTGCCGCCGGGGCACGGCTGTGGTATTGGGCTGCGGGGCCGGACTGTGCTGGTTTTGCGTGTACTATTTTCTGGTGTGCATCCCTGCCATGGACTGCCAGGGGATGCAGACCATCTCGGGTACGGTGATTGCCCAGCCCCAAGAGACGGAGACCGGAAGCTATTCCTTCACTCTGCGCCTGGATTCCGGGGCGGACTTGCTTCTCTATGCGCCTGCGAGCTGGAAGTCGGTGCAGTTGGGGGATCATGTCCAGGCAGAGGGACAGGTGGAGTATACCGCGTTCACCTATGGGGAAGAAGTGACCTATTATACGGCCAAGGGGGTGTACCTGCTGGGGACCTGTGACCAGGCGCCCACGGTGGAGCGCCCCGCTGTTCTGCCCGTTGTCTGCTGGCCCGCTTGGGCGGCCCAGCGGATGAAAGAGGGCGTCCAGGTGGCCTTTGACCAGGTCGCCGCCCCGTTGGCCATTGCGGTGTCTCTGGGCGACAAGAACTTCCTGGGCGACGGGCTGTACACCGACATGAATCGATCGGGCGTGACCCACGCCGCGGTGGTGTCCGGGCTCCACGTCTCCTTTCTGGTGGGGGTGCTGATGGTGCTGTGCCGCAACCGCCGCCGCTGCGCCGTGGCCCTCATCCCGGTGCTGGTGTTCTATGCGGTGATGGCCGGGGGGACTCCCTCCGCTTTTCGGGCGGTGTGGATGCAGGGAGCCGCACTGGTGGTGCCTGTGGTGGGACGGGAGCAGGATGCGCCCTCCGCCATGGCCCTGTCTCTGCTGGTGCTCATGGTGCAAAACCCCTTTTCCGTGGCACAGGTGGGGTTACAGCTGTCCTTCCTGTCTGTATCGGGGATTTTATGGCTCACCCCTAGAATCTACCGGGGCCTTACCAGATGTTTGGAGGAGCGTATCCAGCGTGGATGGAAGAAGGTGGCGGGGAGAGCGTGGCAGTGGGTCAGCGCCTCGGTGTCTGCCTCCCTGGGCGCTATGGTGCTGACGGTGCCGCTGGTGGGGGTGGTCTTCGGCCAGGTGTCCCTGGTGGCGCCGGTGGCCAACATCCTGACCCTCTGGGCCATGTCGATGTTGATGATGTGCGCCCTGGTCCTGGGCCTTCTGGGGCTGTGGCTGCCCGGTGTGGCGGCACTGTTGGGACAGGGTGCGGGACTATTGGGCCACTACACCGTGTGGATGGTACACAAGTTGGGCACATTCCCCTATGCGGTGCTGGATATGAAAAACATCTACCACGTGATCTGGCTGGTGGGAGCTTATGCGGTATTTGGGCTGCTGCTGTGGGGCAGTGTGGCTCTGCTTCAGGTGCTTTGGACCGGAGCGGGGTTACTGGTGCTGCTGGCTCTGCCTGTGGGGCTGTCCGCCTTCACCGTGGCCCGGTCTGACTTGGTGGTGGGGGCGATGGATGTGGGCCAGGGCGCCTCCACCGTCTTGATACACGGGGAGCATACCGTGCTGGTGGACTGCGGAGGGAGTGAGAGCACCTCAGCGGGGGACCTGTCCGCCGACTATCTGGCCTCGGTGGGGCGCACCGAGGTGGACGTACTCCTGCTCACTCACTTGGACAAGGACCATTTCAACGGCGTGGAGCGCCTGCTGGACCGGGTGGACGTGGGGGAGGTATACGTCCCGGCGTCCGCCAAAGACCAAGAGGAGGCCCAGCAGCTGGAGACTTGGCTGGAAGAGAAGAGTATCCCCTGCCAGTGGGTGGAGGATGAGGTGGACTTGACCCTGGGCGAGATGGAGCTGCGGGTCATCCCGCCCCTGGGCAGCGGCACCACCAACGAGGAAGGGCTGTCGGTGCTGTGCACGGTGGACGACTTTGACGTGCTGATTACCGGAGATGCAGACAGCTATGTGGAGCATATGATTGTGAAATACTTTGTCATCCCCAACATTGAGCTGTTGATGGTGGGCCATCACGGCTCGGCAGACTCCACCAGCATGGAGCTCTTGGGCTGGGCCCGGCCGGAGCTGGGCATCATCTCGGTGGGAGAGGGCAACTCCTATGGACACCCGGACCAGGAGACCTTGGAGCGGCTGCACCGCTCTGGGGTGGAGGTCCACCGCACCGACCTGGAGGGGACGGTGACGGTGGTGGTCCAGGGGGAGAACGTGGGAATTTGGTAAATAAGAGGAGGAAGCGGTATGCCGCCCAAACAGCAAACGGACAACACCGCCATGCGGGAACTGAAAAAGGCGCTGCGCCAGGGAGGGCTGAAAAACCTCTATGTCTTCTACGGCGACGAGACCTTTTTGCGGGAATATTATCTGGGGGAGCTGAAAAAGGCCATTTTGCCCCAGGGCATGGAGGACTTCAACCTCCACACCGCCCAGGGCAAGGAGTGCTCGGTGGACTGGATTGCCCAGGCGGTGGACTGCCTGCCCATGATGAGTGAGCGCACCCTGGTGCTGGTCACCGACTTTGACCTCATGGGCCAAGGGGAAAAGGGGCGGCAGCAGCTGCTTGAGCTGTTTGAGGACCTGCCCGACTACTGCTGTCTGGTGTTTGTCTACGACCTGTTGAATTTCAAGGTGGACGGGCGGAGCAAGCTGGGCACCTATCTGAAAAAGTCGGAGGCACTGGTGAACTTCCAGCGCCAGTCCACCGGGGACCTCACCGACTGGATTGTGCGCAAGTGCAAGGCCATGGGCCACCGGGTGGACAGTGCGGACGCCCAGTACCTCATCTTCCTGTGCGGGGACAGCATGACCAACCTGTCCACCGAGCTGGAGAAAATCTGTGCCTACGCCTCGGGGGAGCGGGTGACCAGGGAGGACATGGACGCCGTGGCCATCCCCCAGGTGGATGCAGTGGTATTCCAGATGACGGATGCCCTGGCCCGTCGGGACTTTGACAAGGCCGCGGCGGTGCTGGCCGATCTGCTCCACAGCCAGGAGGCCCCCATCATGATCTTGTCGGTGATGGGCAAGTATTTCCGCCAGCTCTACACCGCCCGACTCTATCTGGACGCGGGGAAGAGCCGCAGCGATTTTATGCAGCTGTGGGGGATGAAGCACTCCTTCCAGGGGGACAAGCTTATGGATGCGGCCCGGAAGTTCTCCCTGGTGTGGTGCCGCCACGCGGTGCGCCGCTGTGCGGAGGCAGACCTCCAGATGAAAATCAACTACGGGGCGGAGGGGGAGATTCTCACCCAACTGCTCATGGAATTGTCCGCAGGACGGAAGGTGATTGAATGCTGAAAATCAAAGAGGCCATCATTGTGGAGGGCCGTTACGATAAAAACAGCTTGTCCCAGGTGGTGGACGGGCTTATTCTGGAGACCTCTGGGTTTGGGGTGTTCAAGGACGGGGAGAAGCTGGAGCTCATCCGCCGTCTGGCCCAGCGCCAGGGCATTATCGTCCTCACCGACTCGGACGGGGCGGGACTTGTCATCCGCAACTATTTAAAAGGGGCCATTCCCAAAAACCAGGTGAAGCACGCCTACATCCCCGACGTGTACGGCAAGGAGCGGCGCAAGCGCAAGGCCGGAAAAGAGGGCAAGCTGGGGGTAGAGGGCATGAACCCCGAGGTGCTGCGCCAGGCCCTTTTGCGGGCGGGGGCCACGGTGTTGGACGGGGACGGACCCGCCCCGGCCCGGGGAAACCTGACCCCGGCGGACCTGTTCGCCCTGGGGCTCACCGGGCGGCCGGACTCGGCGGTACGCCGGGAGAAGCTGCTCCACCGCCTGGGGCTGCCCCAGCACATGAACAGCAAGGACTTGCTGGCCATGCTCAACGCCCTGCACACCCCGGACGAGGTGGCGCAGATGGTGGAGGAACTGGAACAATCCAAGGAAGAATGAAAAGGGATGTGTCGCAAAACGTAAGTTTTGTGGCATATCCTTTTTGTCTAATGAAAACCCCCGGCTGTGCCGGGGAGTTCAAAAAAAGCTTTAGCGTTCCGTATGA
>NHCFR05603__coassemble_177_pt1 | contig 109962 bp, 98 predicted proteins | sample NHCFR05603__metabat2_high_PE_050 | metagenome-assembled genome bin NHCFR05603 | reverse complement strand
GGCGGTATAGGGCCGGGGATGGCCCACGTGCAGGCCCTGGCCGGAGGGGTAGGGGAACTCCACCAGGCCATAAAACTTCTTTTTGTCGCTGTTGTCGTGGGCGGCGTAGACCTTGGCGTCCTCCCACTTCTTCTGCCATTTGGGCTCGATGTTGGCGAAATCGTACTTCAACTTCCACACTTCCATTCCACGGGAGCTGTGCTCCCAAGAGTAATATTGGACCTCCCCAGGGGGGAGAAATTTCACAGTCCTTTGATTATACCGTATTTTCCAGCTGTTTTCAACCGCTTCTTGCAAGTCTCTTCCGTCCCCTTCCATTGTGATTTCCCGGGCGCTATGATACAATTCTGTTACCATGAGAAAGACAAGGAGGGTAACATCGTGAAGAAACCTGTAAAGTTTGTCCTTTGGTTGGCTGTGGGTGTGTTTGTTGTACTTTATGCCGGGGCAATGCTTAACTTTTTCCCCTTTTTCACCAATGAACCGGTGGCCGGGGAGATCTTGTTCTGCACCTTTGTCATCTGCGTGGTGGTTGGTATCTGCACAGCCATCATTCTCTCTCGTCTGGACCGCCGCTGAACCCTTTCCCGCCAACAGCGCAGCCCCCTGTTTTCCAGGGGCGCTGCGCTGTTTTCATCTCCGTTTCAGATTTTATCCAGATCCGGTATCATTCTGCTCCGCTCCCCCACTGCTGCATGCAGCGGTTGATGCAGGCAATGCGCCGTTTCATGCGGGCAAATTGGCACCCCCACACCCCCGCGTAAACGGCCAGGAAGATGGCGAAGTAGCTCACCACTCCCATCACATCCCGACCCATCCAACGCATCACATACGCCACAGGGAAGGTGGCCAGGGAACAAATCACCAAATGGGTCAGAGTCTGGCGCGTGAGGCTCCAGTCCTCTCTCTCCCAAATCACGGAGGCCCCTCCCCAGGCGGCCCCATACAAAACAGATACCCCGGTTTGGAGCACCACGGCAGCCAGCTCCGATCCCATATCCTGAATCAGCTGCGGATGGACGGCATAATAGGTCCCATCCCCCAACATGGCCGACACCACAATGGCGATCACTGTGCTGATGCTAATTCCCAAACCCGCCCCCAAGAGGCAGCGAATCCATACCATTCGTTTCATGTTCATCCCTCACAATCCCAATACTTCTTTGATTTTCGCCACATTTCTTCTGGATACATAGGAGGTGCTCCCATCCAGAAAACAGACGCATATGGTACCGGTATAGCTCAAGTCAAATTTTTTCACATGCTTGAGATTGATAATCTCCGAGTGGGAGATGCGCACAAAGTTTCGTTTGTCCAGCCGTTTCTCCACCTCGTACAGTCGCATTTTCAACAGGTATTCTCCTCCGGTGGTCACCGCCATCACCTTCCCATCCGAGGCGTACACCCGGACAAGCTGGGACGGGTCCAAAATCTCCGCCTCCTCTCCGCGAAAGCCAGACAAAATGGTGGACGACTGCTGGGACAGCTGTTGCACCAGATCGTAGATCTGCTCATCCACCTGGGCTGTGACCACCACAATGCGGGTCTGTTCACAGTTGGGGTCCAGTTTGATTTCCACTTGCATGCTCTATCACCTCCCTGGTTGAGGCTAGTATAAAGAATCTCTGGGAGCATTTCCACTGTTTTTCTACCATCGGTCGGTTTTGCCTCATAGGTGGTTGACGCCCCCCTGGTTACTCTCACCCCTTCCCTTTCTTTGGCATAGGTTGAGTTGTAATTTCTTTGCCGAGGAGGCCTGACCGATGCCGAATATTCAATATTTTTTGGGTGGCAACACCCCTTTGGGCTTTTCTTCCCTGTACCACCAGCTGTCTGACCCGGAGCGCCACCGGGCAGTGTACATCTTAAAGGGCGGGGCGGGGTGCGGAAAATCCTCCCTCATGCGCCGCGTGGGACGCCACGCCCAGGCCGCCGGACATGAGGTAATCGAAATTCCCTGCTCCGGTGACCCCGACTCCCTGGACGCTGTGATTCTTCCACAGCTGGGGGTAGCGGTTGTGGACGGCACCGCCCCCCACGTGGTGGAGCCCGCCTGCGCGGGCGCGGTGGAGCGGTATGTGGATTTGAGCCGCTTCTACTCCTGGGAGGGGTTGCAGCCCATCAAAGGGGACATCATCGCCGCCGGGCAGGCCTGCTCTGCCTGCTACAAGCGGGTATACCGCTGCCTGGGGGCCGCCGGGGAGCTGCTGGAGGACGTCCACGACCGGGTCATCTCCGACCTGCTCACCCAAAAGCTGGCCCGGCGGGCCCGGGGTATCATCCTGCGGGAGTTAAAGCCCGTGGCCGCTGCCCCCGGCGTGGAACACCAAGGGTTTCTCTCCGCCGTCACCTATCAGGGCAGTGTCACCCTGTGGGAGACGGTGGAGGCCCAGGCCGGACGGGTGTATGAGCTGTGGGACAGTTACGGGCTGGCCCATGACCTGCTGGCCCCCATCCTGGCCGCCGGGCTGGCCACCGGGCACCAGGTGGTGGCCTGCCCGGACCCCATGGCCCCCCAACGCCTGGCCCATCTCATCTTCCCCGACCTGTCCCTGGCCTTTGTCACCTCCAACGCCGCTGCGCCCTGGCCCCATCACCCCTACCGCCGCCTGCGCCTGGACGCCATGGTGGACCGGGAGGTATACCGCTCCAGCCGTCCCCGTTTGCGCTTTGCCCAGAAGGTGGCCCAGGCCCTGGTGGACCAGGCTGTGGACGGCCTGCGCCAGGCCAAAGCCGCCCATGACACTCTGGAGGCTCTGTATAACCCCCACGTGGACTTTGAAGGAGTGTATCAAGTGGCCGATCAGGTGGCGGAGGAGCTCTTCTCCCTGCCCCAGTGACCATCAAGGCATAAAAAAATTGCGTTCTCCGCGGGGAGAACGCAATTTTTATGAAAGCCAGTCCTGTATGACGTCCACCAAGGTGCACGGAGTCACCTGGTGCAGCAGCAAGGTCTGGGCCAGCTGATAGATCACCGAGGAGCGGCAGGTCACATCGGGGGCTATCGCCACCTCTCCGGTCTCCTTCTCCTCAATCTTGACCCCGTAGCTCTCGCCGGAGTAGCCCTCCAGCTCCAGGTGCTCCAGCAAAATGTAGTAGTCAAAGCAACGCTCCGTCCCTGCCTCATCTCTCACACGCAGGGTTTCCAAAAACAGCTCGCCGGTTTCCAATGTTTTCCTTCCTCTCCTTTCCTCTCTCTGAGAGACAGTATAAGGCAGAACGTTGGAAATGCAAGGAAAACCGTTCGTGAATTTCGACCCCATTCGACAGGTCCACAAGATATTGGGGAACGCGGTGGAGAAGGAGGTCAAAATTCTGGACGCCCCAAAAATACCAGACAAATTTTCTACATTTTGCACAATCTCTGTGGAAGTCTTAGCGATCCTTGGAGATATCCAGGCTGGCCTTGGCGTTCAGGTCCCAGCCTGCGGTGTTGCCAGCCTGGTACTCATAGTACCCCTGGCATCCAATCATTGCTGCATTGTCTCCGCACAGGGACAGGGGGGGCAGCCACAGCTTGGCCCCCACCTTCTCGCACTCCCGCTGCAAGTCCGCCCGGATGCGGCTGTTGGCGGCCACGCCGCCGGCCACGGCGATCTTGTTGTAGCCCAGCATCCGGTTGGCCTCCATGGTGCGGGGCACCAGGGTGTCGGACACCGCGGCGGCAAAGGAGGCGGCCAGGTCGTGGAGGTCCAGCTCCTCCCCCTTCTGCTGGGCGTTGTGGACGGTGTTGAGCACTGCCGTCTTCAGACCCGAGAAGGACATATCCAGGGGGTGGTCCGCCACGTGGGCCCGGGGGAAGGTGTAGGCCTTGTCGTTGCCCCCCTGGGCCATCTTGTCCATGGGTCCACCGCCGGGGTAGCCCAGCCCTAATACCCGGGCGATCTTGTCAAAGCACTCCCCCGCCGCGTCGTCCCGGGTGCCGCCCAGCACCTCAAAGTGGGTGTAGTCCTTCACATCCACCAGGGCGGTGGTGCCGCCAGAGACGCACAGGCACAAAAAGGGCGGCTCCAAATCGGCGTGGGCAATGTAGTTGGCGGCGATGTGGCCCCGGACGTGGTGCACGGGGATGAGGGGCACCCCCAGGCCGTAGGCCACCGACTTGGCAAAGGACACCCCCACCAGCAGGGCCCCGATGAGGCCGGGGGCGTGGGTCACGGCCACGGCGTCAATCTCCGACTTGTCCACCCCAGCCTGGCGCAGAGCCTCGTCGGCCAGGCCGGAAATGGCCTCCACATGCTTGCGGGAGGCAATCTCCGGCACCACGCCGCCGTAAATGGCGTGCATGTCCGCAGAGGAGGCAATCACCGAGGACAGGATGGTGCGGCCATCCTCCATCACGGCGGCGGCAGTCTCGTCACAGGAGGATTCAAAGGCTAAAATTTTCATGAAATCACCTTTCTCTCATATTCCGTGGGATTATGCTCCTCCGTCCAGGCCGGGGCAGGGTGAATGTCCTCGCCGGGGGAAAGGGGCAGTTGAATGTATTGCTGCATATGGGCGGGGGAGAAATAGTCGGCGTAGACGCTGCGGTGCAGCTCCTCCACCACCCGGTCGTCGGTCTCGGGGCCACAGCTCAGGCACTTGAAGTGCACCCCGAAGAGAGCGCATTCATAGTCCAACACCCGGAAGCCGTTGCGCTGATAGAAGCCAATTCGGCGGCAGCGCAGCCGGTTCTCCTCCTCGTCGTCGCTGGTGGGGGCCTCCGCCTCTCCGAAGAGCTGGCCGTACCGCTCCAACAGCAGGGCGAGAATCTTTCCCCCCGTGCCGCCGTTGCGCTTGCCCCGCAGCACCCCCAGGTAGTCCAACAGCACGCCCTTCCGGTCCTTGGACAGCCACACCATGGCGTAGCCCACCGTCTCCCCGTTCTCCGTGGCCACCAGGGGCTCGTACTGCCCCAGCTCTAACAGCCGCAGCATGGCCCCCAGGGGCTTGAGCTCGCTTTGGGGAAAGTCATATTCCATCTCCTCCCGGTACAGGGCGGTCAGTTCCTTCTCATTGAGTGTGTTCAGTTCCATGGTCAAACTCCAGTGTCATCAAAATGGCGTCCTCTTTGGGATCGTCGTAGTACCCTCTCCGGCGTCCCACCTGGGCAAAGCCGTGTTTCATATAGAGGGCGATGGCAGGGGCGTTGGACGCCCGCACCTCCAAGGTCAAGAAGGCCAGCTTGGCCTGACCAAATCGGACAAAGGCGGCGATGAGCTCGTCGGCAATGCCCTGGCGGCGGACGTTGGCGGCCACCGCCACATTATTGATATACCCCTCGTCCAGCACCGTCTGCAACCCGGCGTAGCCCAACACCACGCCGTCCTCCCGCAGGGCCACGATGATGACGGCGGCCTCGTTCCACAGCTCCTGTTGCAGCATCTCCTCCGTCCAGGGGTGGGAGAAGCAGGCCCGCTCCAGGGCTGCAATCTGGGGGATCAGCTCGGCGGTCATGGGGGTCAGTGTATACTTCACGTGGTTCTACCTCCTGTTTAGTGGGCCTCGGCCCAGGTCTGGCCCACCTTGGCCTCGGCAGTGAGGGGCACGGCCAGCTGGGCCACCCCCTCCATCTCCTGGGTGAGGAGCCGGGCCACGGTGTCCGCCTCGGCCTGGGGACACTCCACGATGAGTTCGTCGTGGACCTGGAGCACCAGCTGGGCCTGGAGTCCCTCTTGGGCCAGGCGATGCTCCACCCGAATCATGGCCAGCTTGATGATGTCGGCGGCGGTGCCCTGGATGGGCATGTTCAGGGCCACTCGCTCGCCGAAGCTGCGGGTGTTGAAGTTGGAGCTTTTCAGCTCGGGCAGCCAGCGGCGGCGGCCATACATGGTGGACACATAGCCCTGACTCTTGCCCTGCTCCACCACGCCGTCCATATAGGCCCGCACTCCGGCGTAGTGGGCAAAATACTTCTCCATATAGCTCTTGGCCTGGGCCACGGAGACATGAATATCCTGAGACAGGGAGAAGGGGGAAATGCCGTAGACGATGCCAAAGTTCACCGCCTTGGCCGCCCGGCGCATGTCGGCCGTCACCCGGTCCGGGGACACCCCAAAGACCTGGGAGGCGGTGACGGTGTGGATGTCCACCCCGTCCCGGAAGGCCTGAATCATGGCCTCATCCCCGGACATGTGGGCCAGCAGCCGCAGCTCGATTTGAGAGTAGTCGGCGTCCACCAGTACCCAGCCGGGCCGGGCCACAAACATGGTGCGCATCTCCGCCCCCAGGGCGGTGCGCACAGGGATGTTCTGCAAGTTGGGCTCGGTGGAGGACAGCCGCCCCGTGGCAGTGACGGTGTTCTGGAAGCTGGTGTGGATGCGCCCGTCGGGGGCGATGACCTTGCTCAAGCCCTCCACATAGGTGGAGTTGAGCTTGGTCAGCTGCCGGTACTCCAGCACCAGGGAGACAATGGGGTGCTGATATTGCAGCTTCTCCAGCACCTCGGCGTTGGTGGAGTACCCGGTCTTGGTCTTCTTCACCGGGGGCAGCCCCAGCTTTTCAAACAAAATGTGGCCCAGCTGCTTGGGAGAGAGGATGTTGAACTCCTCCCCCGCCTGCTCATAGATGGCCTTCTGGGTGTCCGCAATGCGCCCGGTGAGCATCTCGCCAAACCGGGACAGGGCTCCCTTGTCCACCAACACCCCTCGCCGCTCCATATTGGCCAACACAGAGCACAGGGGGATCTCCATCTCCTGGAGCAGCTTGGTCAGCCCCAGCTCGTCCAGCTGAGGGGCCAGCTTCTCGTAGAGGGCATCGATGAGGGCGTTATCTTCATACCATTGGGTCTGGGCCTTCACCTGGTCAGACAGGGCCCCGAAGGCCTCCTCGTCCCGCCAAGCTCTGGACTCCTCCAGCTCCTTTTTCAGGTACTGCATGGACAGCTTGGACAAATCATAGCTGCCTGCGGTGGGGTCCAGCAGATAGGCGGCCAGCTGGGTGTCAAAGACAAAGCCCTGGCCCTGGACTCCCTCGTCCAGCAGCTTCTCGCACAGCTCCTTCACCCCGTGGGCCACTTTCTTCACCCCATGGCCGAAGAGCTGGGCCAAGAAGGCCTGGTAATCTCCTTCATAGCGGCTGCTGCGCACATCGTACAGCCAGTCCTTGTCCCCTTCGCTGAGGCTCACCGTCACCCCGTCCAGATTGGGCAGGGGGAGCACCACCACATACTGAGCTGCCTGCCACTTTGGCAGCACCTGGGCCAGCTGCTCCTCGCCCGTGAGGTACACCCCCTCCACCCGAATTTCGGGGGGTTCTTCCACAGCTTGGGCTACCGGTGTGGAAGTGGGACGCACTCCCAGCTTGTCGATGAGCTTGGAGAACTCCAGCTCTAAGAGCAGCTGGTACAGCTCGTCGTTGTGGAAGGGCTGGCGCAGGGTGTCCTGGGGGTGGAAGTCCATGGGGGCCTCGCAGCGGATGGTGGCCAGGTCGTAGCTCATCCGGGCATCCCCCTCCCCCTCCACCAGCTTTTTCCGGGCAGCGGGCTTCACCTCCACCGTGTCCAAATTGGCGTACAGGTCGTCAATGGAGGGGTACTGGGCCAGCAGGGCCATGGCAGTTTTCTCCCCAATGCCCTTGACCCCGGGAATGTTGTCCGAGGTATCCCCCATGAGGGCCTTCAAGTCGATGATATGAATGGGGTCGAAGCCATACTCCTCCCGGAACGCCTCAGGGGTCATGTTGCGGGTGGTGGTGCGGCCCATGCGGGTGGACACCAGCTTGACGGTGGTGGAGTCGGTGATAAGCTGCAAAGAGTCCTTGTCTCCGGTGACCACCACGGTCTGGCCGCCCTCCTCCCCGTTCACCCGGGCCATGGTGCCCAGCAGGTCGTCGGCTTCCCAGCCCTCCAGTTCATAGCGGCGGATGTTCATGGCGTCCAGCAGCCGTTTCAGCACCGGCATCTGCACCGCCAATTCCTCCGGCATCCCCTTGCGCTGGGCCTTGTAGCCCTCATAGGCCAGGTGGCGGAAGGTGGGCGCCTTCAAATCGAAGGCCACCGCCAGTCCCTCCGGCTGTTCCTCCTCCAGCAGCTTTAAGAGGATGTTGACAAAGCCGAAAATGGCGTTGGTGGGCAGGCCCTCTCGGGTGGACAGATTCTGACTGACCCCGTAAAAGGCCCGGTTGACGATGGAGTTTCCGTCGATGACCATGAGCTTCATAATGTGGCTCTCCTTCCCTGGTGTGGGGTGTTGCGGTAATACTAACAGCTGATTATATCATTCTTCCCCATCCAAGGCAATCCCCACGCCTTTTCCCGGAAACTTCCTGTTGTGGACAAGAAAAACCGACGGTCTCCCGCCGGTTTTCCCAATCTTATCCCAATCCGTCCGACTCCTGGTCGTCGGCATCCGGTTGCTCTGGGTCAGACGCCGTCTGTTTCGTACTCTTGGCCTTCTTGACTCCCATCAGAGCCATCAAAACCACAGACACCACCGAAAGTACCCCACCGGATATGGTCGCCACCATGCTCTCATTGAAGCCCAGGGCTACCGCAATACCAGCCACAAGGCCTACCACAGCCACCCAGACTGCTTTATCGCTGAGTATGGCTTTCAGTCCTGTCATGGCAGTCCCTCCTTTTCACAATCAGGGACTGGGGACGCCCCACAGCCCCTATGCCACTCATATGCAAAAACCAATGGGACGGACTCTACGCTGCCCCCGTTTTCCCACTTTCTCTGTTGCCCTTTTCCCCGGTTGGTGGTATAATTGCTCCACTATCATACACAATGGGGTGGTTTTGCCTGACTGCCCCAATTTTATCATATGGAGGTTGTTCCATTGTCACTGTACGAAGCTGAGATCAACCGGCGGCGAACCTTCGCCATCATCTCTCACCCGGACGCCGGTAAAACCACCCTCACCGAGAAATTCCTCCTCTACGGAGGCGCCATTGCCCAGGCCGGCGTGGTCAAGGGCAAGAAGAATGCCCGGGCCGCCACCTCCGACTGGATGGAGATTGAGAAACAGCGCGGCATCTCCGTCACCTCTTCCGTGATGCAGTTCCAATATGAGGGATTCTGCATCAACATTCTGGACACCCCCGGCCACCAGGACTTCTCTGAGGACACCTACCGCACCCTCATGGCCGCCGACTCCGCCGTGATGGTCATCGACGCCGCCAAGGGCGTGGAGGCCCAGACCCGGAAGCTGTTCAAGGTCTGCGCCATGCGGGACATCCCCATCTTCACCTTTATCAATAAGATGGACCGTGAGGCTCAGGACCCCTTTGATCTGTGCCAGGAGCTGGAGCGAGAGCTGGGCATCGACACCTATGCCGTCAACTGGCCCATCGGCTGCGGCAAGGAGTTCCAGGGCGTGTACGACCGCCAGCGCAAGAAGATCATCCACTTCACCTCCAACACCAACGCCAAGGCCGCCATCGCCACCGAGGTGAATCTGGACGACCCAGAGCTGGCCAACCTCATTGGCGAGAGCCACTACCGCCAGCTGGTGGATGAGATTGAGCTGCTGGACGGTGCCTCCTGCGAGTTCGACATGGATCGGGTGCGCCACGGCAAACTCTCCCCCGTGTTCTTCGGCTCTGCCCTCACCAACTTCGGCGTGGAGCCCTTCCTGGAGGATTTCTTGCGCATGACCACCGCCCCCTTGCCCCGCATGGCCGGGGAGGAGCTCATCGACTCCTTCGACGACGACTTCTCCGCCTTCGTCTTCAAGATTCAGGCCAACATGAACAAGGCCCACCGGGACCGCATTGCCTTCATGCGCATCGTCTCCGGCAAGTTCCAGGCGGACAAAGAGGTCTACCACGTCCAGGGCGGCAAGAAGATCAAGCTCTCCCGCCCCCAGCAGCTCATGGCTGCCGAACGTGAGATCATTGAAGAGGCCTACGCCGGAGATATCATCGGCGTGTTTGACCCGGGCATTTTCTCCATTGGCGATACCCTGTGCACCGCCTCTCACAAGTTCCAGTTCAACCCCATCCCCACCTTTGCCCCCGAGCACTTCAAGCGGGTGCGCCCTCTGGACACCATGAAGCGCAAGCAGTTCCTCAAGGGCATGGAGCAGATCGCCCAGGAGGGCGCCATCCAGATCTTCAAGACCCCCTACTCCGGCATGGAGGAGGTCATTGTGGGCGTGGTGGGCACCCTGCAATTTGACGTGCTGGAGTACCGCCTGCGCAATGAGTACGGGGTGGACCTGTACGTGGAGGGCCTGCCCTACCAGTTCCTGCGGTGGATTGAGCACGACGGGGACGAGCCCCTCCGGGCCGACGACCTGGTTCTGCCCAACGACGCCATGCTGGTGGAGGATTACAAGGGCAACCAGCTGCTCCTCTTCGCCTCCGGCTGGTCCATCAACTGGACCGCCGACCGCAACAAGCAGCTGACCCTGCTGGAGTTCGGCGGCGCACAGTTCTAACCCACGTTCCTCATCTGCCCAGTAGAAAGGGGGTTCCCTATGGCTGACCTATACGAGCAAATCACCCCGCCCCAGCAGCGCAAGGCGCCCAGCGGCAAGTGGAAACTCCTAGTGCTGCTGGCCATCGGCCTGCTCTTATTGCTGCTGTGCATTGTTCCGGTGGCCCGAATTCTGGGCCATCAGTACGGATATAAGCGGTTTGTATCCGCTCTGTCCACCCAGACCTACCAGTGCTACTATCAGGACAATCTGCGGGCTGAGGTGGACGGCACCTCCCTGCGCATCACCGGAGACAACGCCTATGTGGTCTACAACGCCATCTCCGCTCTGGGGCCTGGCAAACTGCCTGGACCCCCGCCCAAGGAGACCCCGGACGCCGTGCTGTATTACGGCGACGAGGCAGTGATGAAGCTGTGGAGCGTGGCTCTCTCTGAGTCCGACCGCCGCCCCAGCGGGGTGTATGTGGAGTTTGACGGCCCCGAAGGGGACTTCTCCTACATCATCAACGGGAAGGACATGTCTTACTTTTCCGCCGCCCTCTCCCCGGAGAAAAATCCGGCTTGGTAACTTGATATGCAAAAAACATGGAGGAGCAAAGCTCCTCCATGTTTTTTGTTTTATTTCTTGCGCTTACGGTTGTGAACGGCAGCGCCCATCAGCGCGGTACCCGCCGCGGCCCCGCCGCTGGCCAGCCACAGCCACAGCTGGGCCGCGTCCCCGGTCTGGGGCACGCTTTCCGGCTTCTGAGTGGCCTGGGGCTGCTGGGTTGCCTCGGGGGTCTGGGTGGCTTCGGGCTCGTCCGTGGTCTCGGGCGCGCCCTCTGCGGTGAGCCCCTCCATGGCGGCGGTGAGGGTGTCCACCGCCTGGGTCACTACGGCCTGGTCGTCCTCGGTGAGGCTCTCATCTGCCAGCACCCCCTGGGCACTGGCCAGAGCGGAGCGGAACACCGCCACACTCTCCGCGGTGTAGTCGGTGAGGTCCATGCCCTGGGCCTTCGTGAGAAGCTCTTCCAGGATGGACTTGTCCGCCCGGAACCGCTGGGCCAAAATGGCATCCAACAGGGCGTCGGTGGCCTGGTCCACGTCCCCTTGCAGGGCGTCCCCATCCTTCTGCACGGTCTCAGCCGCTGCCAGGGCGTCCACCAGCTCTTTCCAGTGGGTGGTCACATACTTGTCCGCCTGTGCCACCATGTTCTGGGCCCGGAGGATGACCAGGTCCAACATGGTCTTGTCCCCCTGAACGAGGCCAAGGCCCCAGATGCCCTCCAGGAGGTTGTCCCAGGCGGTGTTGACCTGCTCTTGGGTGGCGTTTGGATCGGCCAGCACCTGTCCGGCCTCCTCCAGCACCTGGCGGAAGTAGTCCGCGGCAGACTGGGCCACGCCGTCGGTGGACAGGGTCCGTGCATAGTCATAGGTGGTTTGCAGGATGGTCTTGTCCACCTGGGTGGGCTCCTGGTCCTGAGTCTTCACGGTGATGGTGTAGTCCAGATACGTCTCGTGGTCCTGGGCGTAGGAGCGCAGGGTGAACACGGTCTCCTCCCCGGTGAGGGCCACGGTGCGGGACAGGGTGTCGTCAATGAGGATGCCGCCCTCCCCGCCCACGTAGATAAGGCCGCTGGGGGTGTGGGGGTCCACATCCATGGTCACGCTCTGGGTGCCGGTGGGCACGGTGAGGGTGTAGTCGGTAACGCCCTGGGTCAGCTCGGGCGTGAGGGTACCTTCTTTAAAGGACAGCCCGGACAGGGCGGGGTCCTTGTCATACTCCAGGGAGTTGAGAATGGAGATACCGAACAGGCCGCCGGCATAGCCGCCTGTGGACTGGAACTTCACCTCAATGACGGGAATCTTCTCCCCGTTCTCGTCCAGCTTGTAGCTGCCGTCCTCGTTGAGCTTGTAGTTGGGGTTGTCCAGATACTCCTGGGGAATCTCGTCCACCACATAGTAGAAGACCTTGCCGTTTTCGTCGGTGATGCGTTCGGTCTTGAACTTCTCCCCGTTGAGGTACACGTCAAAGGAGCGGCCCACATCGCCGCCGTAGTAGGTGCAGCGCAGGTAGTTGTGCTCTGCGTTCACGTCCAGCTCCATGTTGTAGCTGAACCAGCCGCCGCTCTCGGCGTGGCGATACTGTCTACCCTGGAACACGCCCACGCTGGAGCGGTCAAACTTCAGGTCCTTGGCCGCCTCGGAGTTGTTAGCGTCGAAGTTGGTGAGGTTGGAGACGGCCCGCTCCTCCTCCCGCAGGGACTGCTTTTCCGCCAGAATGCGCTCCTGCATGGCGGGGGAGTCCGGCTCCTCCAGGTGCATGTACAAGCCGTAGCGCACCCCGTGCTGCATGTAGTGGGGGGTGTACACCAGGGCGCCGTCGTCGGAGTCGGTATTCTTTAAGACAAATTGCACCCGGCCCTTCTCGTCGTCCTCAATGCGCACCAGGTTCTCCGAGAGGTTTTCCAGCCACTGCTCCACGCTCTGGTTCTGGATGCCGATGACCGTCTGGGCGTCGGCGTCCAGGGTAGCGGCCCGGACCAGGATGCCGTTGGGCACATAGGAGTCGATGTCCTTGTCCCCCAGATTGGCGCTGAGCACCATGGGGCCGTACTTGAAGGCCACGAAGTTGGCGTTGTCGGGCAGGTCGTAGGCCACCACTTCCATGGGCATGGTGCACACGATCTCGTCCCCGGCGGCCACGTCGATGACGGCAAAGCCGTAGGAGGTGTCATACTCGTAGGCCACCCCGTTTTTCTCCACGGTGAGGGGGCCGGCCAGCCAGTCGGGCACCCGCACCAGCAATTGGGTGCCCTCCTTCACCTCGCCACCGTCCAGGCTCTCCACCTGGAAGGTGACGGTGTCCTCGTTGGGCATGTTGGCGGTCTGAGTGAGCTTGAGGTTGCGCTCCTGGTCCGTAAAGGTGGAGGAGAAGAACATGCTGACATACACCTGGTTTTCATCGGTGTAGTACAGGCTGTCCCCCAGCTTGGAGAAGCTCTCCATACCCGTGCCCGTGCAGCACCAGAACTCGGTGTCCGGGCGGCTGTAGACCTTGTTGTGGCCGGGGGCCATGGGTTGGAAGTACATAGTCATGCCGGTCTCCGGGTTCTGGGAGGGGAGAATGGCATTGATGTAGGTGTTCTCATAATAGTCCAGGTACTTCTTCTTCCCGGTGACTTTGAACAGCTCCCGGGACAGCTTGAGCATGTTGTAGGTGTTGCAGGTCTCACAGGTGGTCTCCGCTCCGCCGTTGGAGCCAGTGGCCTGGGCATACAGCTGGTCGGCGGCGTGGAAGTGCTCGGAGCAGCTGTTGCCGCCGGTGACATAGGTGTGGTGGTTGACCACGGTGTCCCAGAAGGACTCCGCTGCCTTCAGATACTGGGGCAGCTCGTCCTTCTCTGCCTGGGTCAGCTGATCGTAGTACTCCGGCTCCGAGAGCACGGTATACCGCTTCAGAGCCCCGATGAACTTGGGGATGGTGGTGTTGGCGTGCTTGCCGTTGAGCACATCGTTGCCGTTGGCCAGCTCCCAGAACAGGGAGGTCTCGTCAAACAGCTGGGCCACCTCCTTGTGCTTGGGGTCGCCGGAGAGGCGGTAGAGTTCATAGAGGGCGTCATTCATGCCGCCGTACTCGGTGGCCAGCATCCGGTCCTTGGACACGTGGCCCACCAGGCGGTTATAGAGGAAGGTGCCCAGATTCTCCGCCAGAGTCAGGGCATCCTGGGCCAGGGTCTGGTCCTCCGCCTTGGGGCTGAGGCTCAAGTCGTTGTAGATCTCCAGCAGACCCGCCAGCACCTTGTGCAGGTTGTAGTAGGGTACCACCACCGGCTCGTTGGAGGTGCTCAGGCCGTCGGCCAGACCCAGCACTTCCACGGGGAAAGCGGCCACAAAGCCGTCATTATCCGGGTTGTCATCGGTGTAGGTGGCCTGCTGACACACCTTCAAGCCCTCCACCGCGGTCTCCAGCTTGTCCCGCAGAGTTTTGACCTGGGCGTTGTCGGTGGAGTAGTTGTAGCTGCGGTACATCATGGCCATGGCGGACATGTAGTGCCCGAAGGCGTGGCTGCGGAAGTTGGAGCCCTGGCTGCGCTCCCATCCCTCGGGATAGCCCTGGGTGCTGCCGTAGTCGGCGGGGTTGAGCCCTGCGCTCTTGTAGCACTCGTAGAGGAAACGGTTGGGGTCCAGGGTGTCCGCCAGATAGTTCAGCTCCTGCTGGGAGGCGTTGACCAAGTAGTCGTCGGTGAGGGTCACATTCTCCAGACCAGAGTTTTCAATGTTCAGCCCCTCCCGGACCTGGGCGGCCACCACCACGGTGAACTCCTTGCTCTGCTCCGGGGCGTCCTGGTACTGGGCGTAGGCAGTGAGGGTGACGGTCTGGTCCTCCTCCCCCCGTACCACCGTGCCGTCCAGGGCGATGACATCGGGGTCGGAGCTCTCCCAGCGGATGGTGGAGCCGGAGGCCCCTTCTGCGGGCAGGGTCAGGTTCTCGGTGGTACGGCTGGGAATGGTGAGCCCGTTTAAATCTGCCTGGGCCACTTCTGCCCCGTCCACCTGGCCGCCCATCTCCTCATAGAGGGCCAGCACGTCCTTCTGGGTGGCCACCTCGTCGTACACCCGGTACTCGTCCAGAGCTCCCCGCAGGTGGGAGGAGTCGGTTTTGTACACCTCGCCGTTCCAGCCAATGCTCTTCATAGCGTCGGTCTGACCCAGTACGCCGGTGGAACTGTCGTTGATGCCGTACTTGATGCGGGTGGTCTGGGGAATGCCGTTGCGGTAGATCTTCACATCCTTGGTCACGTGGTCATAGGTCACCACAATGTGGGTCCACTCCCCCGCGGGGAAAAATTCGCTGCGATTTCCATCCACCGCCACCAGATAGGGCTGGGAGGAGCCGGGGCCGATGGACAGCTCCAGGGGGATGGAGTCGTTGAGGCTGCTCAAATACCAGCCATCGGCGTTGTACTCGTTCTTGTTCCAGGTGATGATCTGCTCCCCAGTCATGGTCTGGGTGGGCTTGAGCCAGAAGGAGAGGGTCAAGTCCTGGGGCTGGAGCTCCACAGAGGTGCCCAGGTTCAAATGGGCCCCCTGGAGTTCCACCGCCTGGGTTCCCTCCTCCACCCCGTCCACAAAGGTGAGCTTGCTCTCCTCCGAGGCAGTCACCGGGTGCTGGAGGGTGGAGCCGTCTGCCAGCGTGCCCTCAAAGGACAGGTCCAGCACCGGGTCCCCCAAGGAGTCGGTCAGAGGCCGGGCCGCCAGAGAAAACGGCGCTGCCATGGAGGCCAGCAGAGACGCTGCCAAGCAAATGGATGCAATTCGTTTCACCATTCATCTCTCCCTTTCATACAAACTGTGTTAATGTCTGGTGTCTTTACAGGAGATGTTAGCATCCACTTACGAGAAAATCAACACATTGCACAGAGATTTGATATTTTCCACCTTTCCAACAATACAAATTATACAATGCACACATTTTCAACTATTTTATGGGTCATTTTCCGGTGAACCCCTGGAGTGTTCCAAAGTTCTCTCATTTCTTTCCACTCATTCGCCCGCTTTCAGCCGGGAATTTCCCCCATCATATCCCCAGACAGTTGGGAGACCGCAGGGGTATTTCAGGCGAATTTGTATGATTTTTCATTAAATACAAATCATGTTATTGTTTTTTATGAAATAAAAGTTGTCCGTTTTCTCTCCCTGACGCAACAAAGCCCCGGCGCTTTTCCTGCGCCGGGGCTCTGCTCGCTCCGATAAATTTTAGTCCTCTTCTGGGTCCACCCAGCCGCAGCTGCGTCCCACCGCCTTGTGCCAACCCCGCAGCAACTTGTCCCGCTGGGGCTGGTCCATGTTGGGGGTGTAGAGGCTGTCCAGGGTCCACTGGGCCTTGATTTCCTCCAGGTCCCGCCAGAACCCGGTGGCCAGGCCCGCCAGATAGGCGGCGCCCAGGGCGGTGGTCTCCCGAATCATGGGGCGGCGCACCTGTTTGCCCAGAATGTCCGCCTGGAACTGCATGAGGAACTTGTCTCGGGACGCGCCGCCGTCCACGCTCAGCTCGGTGAGGTGGATGCCCGTGTCCTTCTCCATGGCCTCTACCAGGTCGTAGCTCTGGTAGGCGATGGACTCCTGGGCCGCCCGGATGATGTGCTCCCGGGTGGTGCCTCGGGTGATACCGATGAGGCATCCCCGGGCGTACATGTCCCAATAGGGGGCGCCCAGTCCGGTGAAGGCAGGCACCAGGTACACCCCTCCGGTGTCCGGCACCTTCTGGGCGTAGTACTCCGCATCCCGGGACTCGGTGATGAAGCGCAGCTCGTCCCGCACCCACTGGATGACCGCCCCGCCCACAAACACGCTGCCCTCCAGGGCGTACTGCACCTTGCCATTTAAACCGATGGCAATGGTACTAATGAGGCCGTTTTCACTGCGGTAGAGCTGGTCTCCCGTGTTCATGAGCAAAAAGCACCCGGTGCCGTAGGTATTTTTCGCCTCGCCGGGGGCAAAACAGGTCTGGCCGAACAGCGCCGCCTGTTGGTCCCCCGCGATCCCCGCAATGGGCACTTCCACCCCCTGGAGGTTCACATAGCCGTAAACCTCACTGGAGTTACACACCTTTGGCAGCATGCTCATGGGGATGCCCAGCTTTTCACAGATGGTCTCGTCCCACCGCAGGTCCCGGATGTTGTAGAGCATGGTGCGGCTGGCGTTGGTGTAGTCGGTGACGTGGACCTTGCCCCCAGTGAGCTTCCACACCAGCCAGCTGTCCACGGTGCCGAAGAGCAGCTTCCCCTGCTCTGCCCGCTCCCTGGCCCCCTCCACATGGTCCAGAATCCACTGGATTTTGGTGGCGGAGAAGTAGGCGTCGATGAGCAGCCCCGTATGCTCCTTGACGTATTCGGTGAAGGCCTCGTCCTTCTTCAGCTCCTCGCACAGTCCCGCCGTACGCCGACACTGCCACACAATGGCGTTGTAAATGGGCTTGCCCGTGTCCTTGTCCCACACAATGGCGGTCTCCCGCTGGTTGGTGATGCCGATGGCGGCAATGTCCGAAGGGTCGATGCTGTTGCCCACCAGGGACTCAATGAGTACCCCGTACTGGGTGGAATAGATCTCCATGGGGTCGTGCTCCACCCACCCGGGCTTGGGGTAGTGCTGGGCAAACTCCCGCTGTTCCAAGGCCACAATGTTCTGCTGTCGGTCAAAGACAATGCAGCGGCTGCTGGTGGTGCCCTGGTCCAGGGCGATGACGTACTGTTTCATTCCTTCACGCCTCCTGTGTCTGGTGTTGCCGCATCAAACAAAAAAGAGCACAACTGGCGACTTGCCTCTCGCCCGTCCTGCTCCTCATCTTTCTTGGGTTGCACCCATTATGCCAGATTTTCACCCCCCTGTAAAGGGCTCCCCTCCCCGCCCGGGAAAAATCAGCGATACGACGCAAACCGCCCCTGATTTTTCGTCACTGTGCACAGTCTAAAAGATGTATCATTTCTATCCCTTGCTTTTTCCCACAAAACCGGATATAATGGCCCCAACAAACGGATAGACCAAGGGGTTGAGCGCAACGCAGGTGGGTGGCCGCAACAAGAGGGCTGGATCTGGGTTGCGTTTTGCTTTGGAAGGGAGGTCCTTTTCATGTATGACGTCATCATTCTGGGCTGTGGGGTGGTGGGGGCTGCCGCCGCCTACCACCTGGCCCGGTATCCCCTGGATGTGGCCATCTTGGAGGCTCAAAACGACGTGGCCAACGGCACCACCAAGGCCAACAGCGCCATCATCCACGCCGGGTATGACCCGGAGCCGGGCACCCTCATGGCCCAGCTCAACGTGGAGGGAAACCGGATGGCCGGGGACATCTGCGAAAAGCTCCAGGTGCCCTTTGCCCGGGTGGGTAGCCTGGTATTGGCCTTTGATGAGGGAGACCTTCATACCCTGCGCACCCTCTACCACCGAGGTGTACAAAACGGCGTTCCGGGTCTGGAACTGCTGGACGCCGCCCAAGTGCGCCAAAAAGAGCCCAACCTCAGCCAGAACGTGATGGGCGCCCTCTACGCCCCCACCGCCGGCATTGTGGACCCTTGGCAGTATGCCCTGGCCATGGCAGAGGTGGCGGTGATCAATGGGGTGGAGCTCCACCGCTCCGCCCCTGCCACTGCCATCACCCCCATGGAGGGCGGCTACGCCGTCACCACCCCCAAGGGGGTGTTTGAGGGGAAGTACATCCTCAACGCCACCGGGGTGTTCTCCGACCAGGTGCATGGGCTCTTAGAGAAGCCGGACTATGCCATCACCCCCAACCGGGGCGAATACTACCTGCTGGACAAGAGCCAGGGGCACCAGGTCTCCCACGTGGTATTCCAGTGCCCCAACGAGCGGGGCAAAGGGGTGCTGGTGGCCCCCACCATCCACGGCAATCTCATTGTAGGCCCCAACGCCCAGCCGGTGGATGACCGCCACGACCTGGGCAACACCGCCCAGGGACTGGCCTTCGTCAAGGAGCAGGCCATGCGCTCGGTGCCCGGCCTCAACTTTGGGGAGAACATCCGCAACTTCGCCGGACTGCGGGCCAACTCCACCCGCTCCGACTTCATTCTGGAGGAGAGCCAACATCACCCCGGTTTCTTCGACCTGGCTGGGGTCAAGTCCCCCGGCCTGGCGGCCAGCGCCGCCATTGGCCAGTGGGCCTGTGAGCGGATTTTGGAAAAGGAGCCGGACCTGCGGCCCAAACCGGACTTTGTGGACCAGCGGTCCCACGTGATGTTCCAACACCTCTCCCCCCAGGAGAAAAACGCCCTCATCGCCCAGGACCCACGGTATGGCCGGGTGGTCTGTCGGTGCGAGACGGTCACCGAGGGGGAGATCGTAGCCGCCCTCCACGCCCCCATCCCGCCCTACACCATCAACGGGGTGAAGCGGCGGTGCAATGCGGGTATGGGCCGCTGTCAGGGTGGCTTCTGCGCCCCCAGGGTCCAGGCCCTCATCGCCCGGGAGCTGGGGCTGGACCCCTGCGAGGTGCTGCTGGACCAGGAGGGCTCCTACCTGCTCACCGGAGAGACCAAGGGCCAAGGAGGGAACGCTCATGTATGAACTCATCGTCATTGGCGGCGGGCCCGCCGGACTGGCCGCCGCCCGGGAGGCCTGGGACCAGGGGCTGCGGAAGGTGCTGATTTTGGAGCGGGACCAGGAGCTGGGCGGCATTCTCAACCAGTGCATCCACAACGGCTTTGGGCTCCACCACTTCAAAGAGGAGCTCACCGGGCCGGAATACGCCGCCCGATTCATTGGGCAAATACAGGACACCCAAGTGGAAGTGCAGCTGGACACCATGGTGCTCCAGCTCCTCCCCGGCTCTCCCCATCAGGTCCACTGCGTCAGCGTCCAGCATGGCTATCAGGTGCTGGAGACCCAGGCGGTGGTGCTGGCCATGGGCTGCCGGGAACGGGCCCGAGGGGCCATCGCCATCCCCGGAGAGCGTCCGGCGGGCATCTTCACCGCCGGAGCCGCCCAGCGGTATCTGAATATGGAGGGGTACATGGTGGGCCGCCGGGTGGTCATCCTGGGCAGCGGCGACATTGGCCTCATTATGGCCCGGCGCATGACCCTGGAGGGGGCCAAGGTACTGGCCTGCGTGGAGCTGATGCCCTACTCCAGCGGCCTCACCCGCAACATCGTCCAGTGCCTGGAGGACTACTCCATCCCCCTCTACCTCAGCCACACCGTCACCGATCTCCGGGGCCACAACCGCCTGGAGCAGGTGGTGGTGAGCCGGGTGGACGAGCACCGCCGCCCCATTCCCGGCACGGAAATGGTCTTTGACTGCGACACCCTGCTGCTCAGCGTGGGGCTCATCCCGGAAAATGAACTCACCCGTCAGGCGGACATTCCCATGGACGGGCGCACCCACGGCGCGGTGGTGTTTGAAAACATGGAGACCCAGGTGCCCGGCATTTTCGCCTGCGGCAACGTGCTCCACGTCCACGACCTGGTGGACTACGTCACCGCCGAGAGCCAGCGGGCAGGGGCTTCCGCTGCCCGCTATGTCCAGGGGAAAGCAACCGCCAACGAGGCCCTTCCCCTCACCCACGGCTCTGGGGTCAGCTACACCGTCCCCCAGCGCATCCGCCGGGGCAGCGGCAACGTGCAAGTGCTGTTTCGGGTGGGTCGCGTGTTTGGGGATAGCCGCATTGTGGTAAAAGACGACGCAGGCAATCCCATTGCCCAGTTCCCACGTTCCCACATGGCCCCGGGGGAGATGGAGCAGATCACCCTGCCCGGGGTGTTGCTGGACCGGGCTGTTGGGGGCCTCACCATATCCATTGAGGAGGTGGAAGGGACATGAAGGAACTTATATGCATCGTCTGCCCCAAGGGGTGCCGCCTCCAGGTGGATGAGGAGCACGGCTACGCCGTCACCGGAAACAGCTGCCCCCGAGGTGCCGAGTATGGCAGAAATGAGCTGCTCCACCCCACCCGGGTGCTCACCAGCACGGTATGCATCCAGGGCGGGCTCCACCGCCGCCTACCCGTGAAGACCACCGCCCCCATCCCCAAGGAGTTGATCTTTGAGGCCATGGATGCCCTCAATGGCGTGCGCCTCACCGCCCCGGTGCACCTGGGACAGGTGGTGATTCACAATCTATTGGGAACCGGGGTGGAGGTGGTGGCCACCAGAGGAATGAAAAAAGAATAATGCAGAATGAAGAATGCAGGTCCTGAACGTCTCTCCGACTTTTGGGACCTGCATTGGCTTTCGAGAAAGGCCATCGTAGGTGCCGGGCCAGACCGAAACACCATAGCAATGCCAGGTCAACAGCGGGAGGGGCAAGCCCCTCCCCTACGGCAACATGACAAGAAGGCGTGTCAAAAATCCATGCCGCATAGCGGCACACCACAGTTATTCATTAATCATTATTCGTTATTCATTTGCATAAAAAACACGGCCAGCAAAACGCTGACCGTGTTTTTTATGCTGTTAGCCGTTGCGGCGGCGACGCACCACGGTGACAGCGCCAAGCACCATCACGGCGGCGGCCAGCGCGGCCACATAGCCCATCAGCTGGGCGGAATCGCCCGTCTGAGGCACGTTCTCCGGCTTCTCGGTGGCCTGGGGCTTGTCCGTAACCTCAGGGTTCTGGGAAGCCTCGGGAGTGTCGGTGGTCTCGGGAGCGCCACCGGCGGTGAAGCCGTTCATGGCGTCGTTGAGGGCGGCCACAGCGGCGTCCACGGTGGCCTGATCGTCCTCGGACAGAGTGGTATCTGCCATCACAGCCTGGGCATTAGCCAGAGCGGTGCGGAAGGCAGCCACGGACTCGGCGGTGTAGCCGGAGAGGTCCATGCTCTCAGCCTGGCCGATGAGGTCTTCCAGGATGGACTTGTCTGCCTTGAAGCGCTGGGCCAGGATGGCATTGAGCAGAGCCTCGGCGGCGGGCTGCACGTCCTCCTCCATGGCGTCACCGTCGGCGTACACGTCCTTGGCCTTGGCCAGGGCATCCACCAGCTCCTGCCAGTGGTCAGCCATGTACTGGTCGGCGTTGGCCACCATGTCGTCGGCCTTGGTGATCAGCTGCTCCAGCAGGGTCTTGTCGCCTTGCACCAGGCCCAGACCCCAGATGCCCTCCAGCAGGTTATCCCAAGCGTTGTTCACCTCAGCCTGGGTGGCATTCTCGTCGGCCATCACAGCCTTGGCCTCGTCCAGAGCTTTCTGGAAGGCGGCCACGGCGGAGTCGGTGACTCCCGTGGTGTCCAGGCCCTCGGCGTAGGCGATGGTCTTCTCCAGCAGGGTCTTGTCCACGTCGCCGGGGGTGGGCTCGCCGCCCTTGGTGACGGTGACGGTCCACGCAGCGCTGACGGAGTCCTCCCCGCTGGTGGCGGTGACGCTCACCACGGCGGTGCCCTCCTTGCGGGCGTTGAGGGTCACAGTGGCGGTGTCGGCACCCTCTGCAATCTCCACGGCGTCCCCGTCCTTGACGGTCCAGGTGTAGGTTGGATTGTCCAGGCCAGCGGCCACAGCGTTCAGGGTGAAGCTGTCGTCCACGGCCACCTCAGAGGCACCGCCGATCTTCACGCTGGCACCGGTGGTGTTGGTCCAGATGAGCATCTGGCTGCAGTTGTTCTGGCCTTCCACCCCGTCGTTGCCCCGGTTGTTCCAGGCATAGTAGGGAATGGCCTGGAGCTTGGCGTCGATGAGGTTGCCGTTGTCGTTGTACTTCACGTCTCCGGTGATCTCCACCACGCCGTTGAGGAGGTCCTCATTGTAGGTGGCGGTGAGCTGGGCATCCCGGGGAATGACAAAGTTCAGGGGGCTGAAGTTGGCAATGTCGCTGTTGAGCTGGGCGTTTCCGGCCATCTCAATGCTGTACACGATGGGACCACGCTGGATGGCGATGCGGCCCTGGTTGGCCTCCACGTTGGGGTCGGCCTCGGTCATGCGGATCTCCATGGGCATGTCGATGCGCACGATGTCGCCCTTCTCCCAGGTGCGGGTGATGGCCACATAGCCCTTCTCGGCCTCAGCGGTGACCTTCTCGCCGTTGACGTAGATGGACACTTCCTTGTTGGCCTGCTCCTGGGTCCAGCCGGGGATGCGGATGTTCATGGTGAACTCCTTAGCCTCGTCGGGGGTGACGGTGAGCTTCACAGCGCCGTCCCAGGGATACTCGGTCTCCTGAGTCAGGTTGACGTTGGTGCCGTCGATGTTCAGGTTGCCCTCGCTGCCGATGTACATGTTCACAAACAGCTTGTCACCGTGGATGGTGTACATGTACTCGCTGAGCTTGGCGATGGTACGCATCAGGTTGGGGGGGCAGCAGGCGCAGGCGAACCAGTCGGAACGGGGATCGCCGTTCTTGGCCTCCAGGTAGGTGCTGTAGTAGAACTTGTCTCCGGTGAGGTTGGTGCCCACCAGAATGGCGTTGTACAGGTTCTTCTCCACCACGTCGGCGTACTTGGCGTCCTCGTGGATGAGGTTCATGCGCTGGTTCCAGTTGGCCAGGGCGATGGTGGCGCAGATCTCACAGTAGGAGTCGTCATTGGGCAGCTCGTAGGGATCGCCGAAGTCCTCGCCGTGGGAGCGCACGCCAATGCCGCCGGTGATGTAGGTCTTGGTGTTGGCCACGGAGTCCCAGATGGCATCCATGGTGTTCAGGTAGGCGGCCCGGTCCGGGTCGTCCTCGGGCAGCAGGGTGGCCACGTCGGTAACACCGGTGTAGAAGTAGCAGGCACGCACGGCGTGGCCCACAGCCTCGGTGATGGTCATGATGGAGTCATTGTCCTGGGAGTACTCGCCGCCGTTGTAGCCGCTCTCGCGCTGATCTTTATCCACACCGCGGCGGTCAATGAGGGTCTTCACGGTCTGGATGTACTTGTCTCCGGTGCCCTCGCCCTCGTATTCCTCCACCAGCTTGGCAAACTTCACCATAGCCAGCTCGATTTCCTCGTGGCCGGGTACCTCGTGGCGGGTGCCGTTGGGGCCAAACAGGTTCACGATCTCGTCGGCAAACCGACGGCCCACCACATACAGGCTGTAGTCGGGATCGCCGATGCCCTCACGGTAGCGAGTGTAAGCCACCACGCCCTCCAGGAAGTGGCCGGCGTTGTACATCTCGTGGTTGGAGAAGTCGTGCCACCGGTGGGTACCAGCGGAGCTGCCGCCGGCGTGTCCGGTGCTTCTCAGGGTGAAGTGGGTGTTGATGTAGCCGTCGGCGTACTGCACCTGCTCAATGAGGGAGATCCAGTAGGCCAGCTTCTCCTCCAGCTTCTCCCGCTGGGCCACCATCTCGGGGTCGGTGTCGTCATGGATGACGGACAGGGTGTAGGAGAGGGCCTCAATGCTCTTGTAGATGTCGGAGTCCTGGAACACGTAGCCCTGGAACTCGTCATAGGGCTCGCCGTTGAGCTTGGCAATGGCGTTGACGAAGTTGGGCTCGCCGCCGGAGGCCTGCTCAATCTGATAGATGGCCTTGTTCAGGGAGTTGACGGCGTTGACCTTCTGCTTGGGGTTCCAGAAGTTGTCGGTGAGCTGCACGTTCTCAAAGGTGACGGTGCTGTTGGCCACGGGGGTGACCACGGGCTCGTTGACGGTGACACGGGCCACAGCCTCCAGCTCCTCGTCGCCGGACACCACGGTGCCCTTGACCTCAAAGGTGGTGCCCACCTTATCCTCGGCGTACAGAGCGGGGTCCACCTCTTCCCAGGTCACGGGAACCAGGGAGGCGTTGAACTCCTCGGCGAAGTTGTAGCCGGTGGGGCCGTACAGGTCGGGTGTGGGGTCGTCAAAGGCGATGCCGTTGGCCACCACGGTCTTGGGCAGGATGGGAGCACGGCCCGCCTCGGTGGCGGTGACATACTCGTCGATGCTCTCGATGCCGTCCACCTTCACCTCCAAGGTGTCGGTGCGGGTGACAGTCTGGCCCTCCTCCTGCCGGGACACGGTGACCTTCAGAGTGCCGTAGCCGCTGTCCTTGGCAGCCAGCTGCACCTGAGACTCATTGGCGGCACCCACAATCTCCATGTACTCGCTGCCCTCGGTGAGCTCCCACTGGTAGCTCAGGCCGTCCAGCCCTGCGGGGAGGCTCTCGGCGGTGAAGGTGCCTGTCTCGCCCTTGAGGATGCGCTCCTTGCCGGTGATCTGGGTGGAAACCAGCTCGTTCCACTCGGCGGTCATCTCCTCGCCGTACACTTCCCACTCGCCGATGCCCACGCCGTTGGCGCCGGACCCGTTGCGGTCAATCTTCAGGCGAATCTGGGTGGTCTTCACCGGCTCCTGGAAGGAGACCACATTCCAATAGCGGTTGTTGCCATTGAGGTAGTTGCCGGGCTGGTCGGAGGCGGCCTCCGCGCTGCCGTACTTCACGCCCACAGAGGACACCACCTGGCCGGACTCATTGGTCATGTTGGTGATCTTCTCCCACTGGCCGGACTCGTGGTTGTAGTACTCCACCTCACAGCTCTTGGGGAAGGTCACGTTGCCGGAGGCAGTGAGGTTGCCGTTATCCGCCCAGTACATCACCCGCATGCTGTTGAGCACATAGGGGGCGTCCCAGGTCAGGGTGACGGTGGTGGGATAGGTGCTGCTGTTCCAGGTGTTCCAGGAGGTGCCCGCGTTGGTGGCCAGCTGCCCGTTGTTGACGTTGGTCACCGGGGTGTTCTGGGCGTCCGCAGAGGCGGTGGCCTGGAGGGCCACGTTGTCCCCGTCGGTCTGGGCCAGCTTGGTGCCGTACACTTCCACCTCGCCGATGCCCACGCCGGTCTGGCCGCTGCCGTTGCGGTCGATGACCAGGCGCAGCTTGCTGGTCTGCACCGTCTCGTTCATGGCCACGCCGTTCCAATAGCGGTTGGCCCCGTTGGTATACTGGCTGGCGTCCTCGCCTGCCTGGTCGGCGGCGCCGAACTTGACCCCCACGGAGGAGGTGTCCGCCCCGGTCTCGTCCACCATCTGGGTCACATCCACCCACTGCTTGGACCGCTCATTGTACCACTGGAGTCGGCAGGAGGCGGGGAACTGCACGCCCCCGTTGTCCGACCACCACATGACCCGGACGCTGGAGATGTCATAGGTGGCGTTACCCCAGTCCAGATCCACGGTGACGGGATACTCCACGTCGCCAGCCTCGGACCAGGTGTTCCAGGTGGTCCAGTTGCCGTCTGCCAGGGTGCCGTCATTGATGGCGGTCTCGGCGTTGTCCGGCAGGGTGGTGTTGGTGTAGGAGGTGGTCACCGAGGCCTCTCCCGCCACGTTGGTGCCGGAGGCGATGGTCTGATAGCCAAAGGCCTCCCACTCGCTGATGCCCACGCCGTTGGTGCCGGTGCCGTTGCGCTGGATCTTCATGCGCAGCTGGCTGGTGGTGATGGGCTCAGAAAATTCCACGTAGTTCCAGTACTGGTTGTTGCCGTTGATGCCGTTGTTGGAGCTGGAATCCACTTCCACGCCCACCTCGTCGGTGGGCATGCCCTTCTCATTGGTCATCCCGGTGATGGGCTGCTCGTTGCCCTCGCTGTCCACATAGTACAGGGTGGCGGACTTGGGGAAGGTGACGTTGGCGTTGGCGTTGATGGTGGCGTTGTCCGCCCACCAGATCACCCGCATCCCGGTGATGACCTGCTCGGACTCCCAGGTCAGGGAGGTGGTGACGGGATAGGAGCTGTCATCGGTGCCCCAGCTGTTCCAGCTGGAGTAGGGGTCGGAGGTGGCCAGCTTCCCATCGTTCATGGCGTTTGGAGAGATGCCCCAGACGTTGGTGTAGGAGGCCCCGGCCGTGGCCTTCAGGGCGATGTTATTGCCCAGGTCCTCTTCGCCAGCCTGTAAATAGTTGTACAGCGTCCCGCTGTCCTGGCTCTCCGCTCGGGCCGGACTCATGGGGACCATGGACAACACCATGGCCGCACTGAGCAGGCCTGCTGCAATGCGTTTGTTTCCAAACTTCTTGAAACTTTTCATGGTTTCTCCTCTCTTTTCGTGATGTTTTGCGGATCTCTGCCCCGGCTCATTCCCTGGCTCACCTCCTCTCCCGCTCCGCCGGGGACGCCCACACCCTCATTCAGACAAACAGGGTATATGTCTGCACTCATTCAGCCCCATGGTAGCATCCATCTGCTGGAAAATCAACAACTTGCACATAGATTTGATATTTTCCACCTTTCCAACAATACAAATTATACAATATAAATTTTTCCACCATTTTTCCTGTTCATTCCCGGGCAACACCCCAAAAACTCCAGTTTTTTCTCATTTATTTCCACTTTTTTCAGGACAAATTCAGCCTGAGTCACCTCGGTTTTCACCCGGTTTTTCCCCGACCTCTCCCCTGTTTTGCACCAATTTGTGCGGGATTTTATCTCATACAACTTGTCGGGGTTTATCTTTATCACGGAAAAGTTGTCTGTTTTTCACCGGAGAACAGCAAAAAGGCCCAGAGAACGCCGAAGCATTCTCTGGGCTTTGGGAAGTGATGTTTGATTACACAGACTCGTGGAAGGTACGCTTGATGACCTCCAACTGCTGCTCCCGGCTCAGGCGGTTGAAGTTCACCGCATAGCCGGACACACGGATGGTGAGGGTGGGGTACTGCTCGGGGTGCTCCATGGCGTCCAGCAGCACCTGACGGTCCATGACGTTGACGTTCAGGTGGTGGGCGCCCTGGACGAAGTAGCCATCCAGGATGGACACCAGGTTGGTGACACGCTCCTGGGCACTCTTACCCAGGGCATTGGGGACAATGGAGAAGGTGTTGGACACGCCGTCCTGGCACACGCCCCGGTAGGGGATCTTGGCCACGGAGTTGAGGCTGGCCAGAGCGCCGTTCTCGTCCCGGCCGTGCATGGGGTTGGCGCCGGGGGCGAAGGGCTCGCCGGCCTTGCGGCCGTCGGGGGTGGAGCCGGTCTTCTTGCCGTACATCACGTTGCTGGTGATGGTCAGGGCGGAGAGGGTGTGGATGGCGCCCCGGTACAGGGGATGCTTCTTGAGCTCCGCGGAGAAGTACGCGGCGATCTCCACGGCGATGTCGTCCACCCGGTCGTCGTCGTTGCCGTACTTGGGGAAGTCGCCCTCCACCTCAAAGTCCACGGCAATGCCGTCCCCGTTGCGGATGGGGCGCACCTTGGCAAACTTGATGGCGGACAGGGAGTCGGCGGCAATGGACAGACCCGCCACGCCGAAGGCGGCCAGGCGCTCCACCAGGGTGTCGTGGAGGGCCATCTGACTGGCCTCGTAGGCGTACTTGTCGTGCATGTAGTGGATGATGTTGATGGTGTCCACGTACAACTCAGCCACGTAGGACAGCACCTTCTTATAGTTGGTGAGCACCTTGGAGTAGCTGAGCACCTCGTCCTCGTCCCGGATGATGCCGGGCACCACGTGGAGGCCCTTCTTCTCGTCCACACCGCCGTTGATGGCGTACAGCAGACTCTTGGCCAGGTTGGCCCGGGCGCCGAAGAACTGCATCTGCTTGCCCACGGCCATGGCGGACACACAGCAGGAGATGCAGTAGTCGTCGCCGTACAGGGGGCGCATCACGTCGTCGTTCTCGTACTGGATGGAGTCGGTGGCAATGCTCATCTTGGCGCAGTAGTCCTTCCAGGCCTGGGGCAGGTTCTGGCTCCACAGCACAGTGAGGTTGGGCTCGGGCGCGGTGCCCAGGTTGGTGAGGGTGTGCAGGTAACGGAAGCTGTTGCGGGTCACCAAGGTGCGGCCGTCAATGCCCATGCCGCCCAGGGACTCGGTGATCCAGGTGGGGTCGCCGCCGAACAGCTCGTTGTACTCGGGGGTGCGCAGGTGGCGCACCAGGCGCAGCTTGATGATGAACTGGTCGATGAGCTCCTGGGCCCCCTGCTCGTCCAGCAGACCACGGTCCAGGTCCCGCTGGATGTAGATGTCCAGGAAGGTGGCGGTGCGGCCCAGAGAGGTGGCGGCGCCGTTGTTCTCCTTCACGCCAGCCAGGTAGGCCAGGTACAGGTTCTGCACTGCCTCGTGGGCGTTCTCGGCGGGGCGGGTGACGTCGCAGCCGTAGCGGCTGGCCATGTGGGTGAACTCCTTGAGGGCCCGAATCTGGGTGCTCACTTCCTCCCGCAAGCGGATGCGCTCCTCGGTCATGGGACCGTCCAGCTCCTCCAGGTCCTTCTGCTTCTCCTCAATGAGGAAGTCGGTGCCGTACAGGGGCACCCGGCGGTAGTCGCCCACCAGACGGCCACGGCCATAGGCGTCGGGCAGACCGGTGAGCAGGCCAGCGGTACGGGCCAGACGGGTGCGCTTGGGGTAGGCGTCAAACACGCCCTCGTTGTGGGTCTTGCGGTAGAGGCTGAAGTGCCGCTCGATCTCGGGGTCCAGCTCGTAGCCGTACTCGTGGAGGGCGGACTCGGCCATGCGCATGCCGCCGTACAGGTTCACGATGCGCTTGAGGGGGGCGTCGGTCTGGAGGCCCACGATGACCTCGTTCTCCTGGTCAATGTAGCCGGGCTCGAAGTTGTCAATGCCGGACACCACGTGGGTCTCCACGTCGATGATGCCCTTTTTCAGCTCCTCCACAATGAGGGCGTGGGCCTTCTCCCACACCTTGGCAGTGCGGGGGGAGATGGGGGCCAGGAAGCTGTCATCTCCGGTATAGGGGGTGTAGTTCTTCTGAATGAAGTTGCGCACATTCACCAGGTGGCGCCATTCGCCGGTGCGAAAGCCCTCCCAGGCGGTGCAGTTGACATCAATGCTCATGGGAATGTACCTCCTTATAAAATATGGGGAAACGCTCGGTCAAACTTCTCCTGCCACCCGGCCAGAGCGTCCTTGGCCAGGGGCTCCACCCCCTCCAGGGGGTAAGGATATCCCAGGGTATGGTACTTGTGTACTCCCAGGGTGTGATAGGGCAACAGTTCTACCCGGCGCACATGGTGCAAGGTGGAGACAAAGTCCAAAAGCCCTTGCAAATGCTCATCGCCGTCGGTGAGCCCGGGCACCACCACGTGTCGAATCCACAGGGGCACCTCTTGGGCCTGTAATTGGCTGAGAAACGCTCTCCATTCCCCGGTGTCCCGGCCTGTGACCGCCTGGAACCCCTGAGGGGTGTAGTGTTTGATGTCCAGCAGCACCAGGTCGGTGTGGGACAAAATCCGCTCATAGTCCCCCAGCCCGCACCCGGCGGTGTCCAGACAGGTGTGAATGCCTTCCTTTTGGCACAGCTCCAAAGCCTGGGCCAAAAACTCCGGCTGCAACAGCGGCTCTCCCCCGGAAAAGGTGACCCCTCCGGTGGCGCCGTAGTAGGATTTGAACCGGCGCAGCTTGGCCACCAGTTCCTCCGGCGTCATCTCCTTGGCGGCAGCGGCGCCACACTCCCAGGTGTCCGGGTTGTGGCAGTACTGACACCGCAGCCCACACCCCTGGAGAAACACCACGGTGCGAATGCCGGGGCCGTCCACCAGCCCCATGCTCTCCACAGAGTGAATGCGTCCTTTCATTGTGAACTCCCTTCTTTTTCCATTTGTTGGATAAAGAAAAAGACCGACCCACTGGGACCTTTTTCTTGCCCAGACGGTCGGCCGGCTTTCACGATCATACGCCACGTGGTTGATTCCACTTAATACCGCCAGGTGTATGATCACCGTGAGTACAGGCTACTATATCTTGTGTCGTTTGTCAAGCTTCATTTTTATTTCCCATTATTTTTCATTTTTCGACTACTTTTTAAGAACTTCGCAAGGAGTTGTATCGAAGTTGTAAATTCTGCACGCCGCCCCGCCGGAACCGTTGCCATTTGCCCGTTGGCATACTATAATGTGCCATAACAACGACAAGGAGATGTGCCACATGGCAAAACGGTACAAGAAAAAAACTGCCCGCTCCGGTCTGGAGACCGTGGTCAATCTGCTGGCCCTGCTGTTGTTTGCCGTTCTCGGCATCGGCTTTGTGGCCGCGCTCTTCTTCACCCACATGCTCCCCCCCCTGCTGTTGGCCCTGATTGCGGCGGCAGTGGTGGTGTCCGTAGTGGTGGTGTTTGCTCTGCGGTTCAGCCGCGGCCCCGCCAAGCGCACGGCGGGCTCGGTGCTGTCCGTGGTGTTCTGTCTGGTGTTCGCCGTGGGCATTGTCTATGCCCGGGTGGGCCTGGACACTCTGGACCGGGTCACCAACCCGGAGGCCCAGACCCTGGCCATGTCCGTGTATGTGCGGGGAGATGATACCCGCAGCATGGACGAGCTGCTCCAGCACCCCTTTGGCATGCTCAGCGCCGACCAGACGGACACCCAGGCGGCGGTGAAACAGCTGGACGCCAAGTACAGCGTCACCCTCACCCCCCAGGGCTATCCCGAGGCAACCAAGCTGGTGGATGCCCTCAACAACAAGGAAATCGACGCCATTTTGGTCAACCAGAGCCACATGACCGTGCTGGACGACCTGGAGGAGTACAAGGACGTGATGCAGAGTCTGCGCATGGTGGACACCTTCCAGGTGCCCCTCCAGACCAGCGCCGCCCCCCAGCCCACCACCGCTCCCGCCATTCCCCTGGACCAGCCCTTCACGGTGTATATCAGCGGCAGCGACTCCCGAAGCAGCGACATCTCCACCTCGGGCAACAGTGACGTGAACATCATCGCCACCATCAACCCCAAGACCCACCAGGTGCTGCTGGTGTCCACTCCCCGGGACTACTTCATTCCCCTCTCCTACACAGGCGTAGTCCGCGACAAGCTCACCCACGCCGGGGGCCGGGGCATTGAGGAGAGCATTAAAACCCTGGAGATGTATTACGACATTCAGCTGGACTACTACTTCAAGGTAAACTTCGCCGGATTTGAGGGCATTATCAACGCCCTGGGCGGCATTGACGTGTACTCGGACTATGACTTTGAGTCCTATATCTCCGACTACACCTATGAAAAGGGTGTCAACCACATGGACGGCGAGAAGGCCCTGTACTTCGTCCGGGAGCGGTACAACTTCCCTAATGGAGATTTCCAGCGGGGCATCCACCAGATGCGGATGATCGAGGCGGTGGCCGACAAGGTCCTCTCCCCCGCCATCCTCACCCAGTATCTCCCCTTCATGGAGGCCGTGGGCAACTGCTTCCGCACCAGCATCCCCTCCGACTTCATCACCGATATGGTGCAGAACCAACTGCAAACCGGCGCCAAGTGGAACATCGTCAGCTACTATGTCTCCGGCACTGGCAAATACGAGTATACCTACAGCTCTCCCAGCCGCCAGCTGTCCGTGATTATCCCCGATGAGTCCACTGTGGAGATCGCCAAGGACCTGATGCAGCGGGTGCGCAACGGCGAAATCGTCACCTCCCCCCAGTCATAATCAATCTCACAGACGGCCCGGCGCTTGAAGCGCCGGGCCGTCTGTAATTTCCCACAAAAATCGAAAACAGGTGGAAATTCCCGGATACTTCCATTGCCATTTTCCTTCTTTTGTACTATAATGTCGGAAGTTGTTCTTTGTAGCCTGTATGGCCGCATACTTTCTGCCCCTCCCCACTTCTTCGAACGTAAAAGGAAGGAACGTATCATGGGAAAAAAACCAAAAAAGAACGAAAAAAGCCGTGGTTTTGACTTCTACTTCAATAAGCTGGCCTTGGTGATCTTCACTTTGATGGCTATCCTTTTTGTCATCACCGCCATCTCCACAAAGATGTTACCTCCTACCATCATCATTCCAGGTATTATCATTGTATTACTTGTAGTAGTAGGTATTTGGGTTCTTAGCCACAACCGCTCCAAATCTGCACTCCGTGCTTTGGGGTCGGTCTTGGCCATGCTCCTCTGCCTATGCTTCGCTGCTGGTATTCGATACATCCAAGTCACCATGAATACTATCAATGACATCACTGCCGAGGAGGACGAGACCTCTCTGATGACCGTCTATGTCCGCTCCGATGATGACCGGAACATGGAGGACTTGCTGGATGAAACCTTCGGCACCCTGGCTACCGACCAGGCCAATGCCGAGGCCGCTATCCAGCAGCTGGACCAGAAGTACAACGCCGTACTAACCACCAAAACCTACTCCAGCCCCGCCGAGTTGGTGGATGCCCTCAACGACGAAAAAGTAGATGCCATCTTGGTCAACCAGGGCCAACTGGGGGTATTGGAAGACCTAGAGGGTTATGAGGATACCCTGAACAAACTGCGAAAAGTGGAGTCCTTCCACGTGGTAGTCCAGACAGATAACGACAAGACTTCCATTTCTCACGAAGATGCCGTGTTCTCCGTGTACATCAGCGGCAGCGACTCCCGGGACAGCAACATCATGGCCACTGGCCGCAGCGATGTGAACATCATCGCCACCGTCAACACCGAGACCCGCCAGGTGCTGCTGCTCAACACCCCCCGCGACTTCTATATCCCCCTAGCCCGCAGCAGCTCCTATGACTACCCCGACAAGCTCACCCACGCCGGCCTCTACGGTGTGGACGAGAGCAAGGACACCCTGGCCCAGTACTACGGCATTGACATCGACTACTACTTCCGGGTAAACTTCAGCGGATTTGAGGAAATCATTGACGCCCTGGGCGGCATTGAGGTGGATTCCGAGCACGACTTCTACTCCACCATCGCTCCCACCACCATCCACTACACCCAGGGCATCAACAAGCTGGACGGCTACGAAGCTCTGTACTACGTCCGTGAGCGCTACGCCTTTGTCAACGGCGACTATCAGCGCGGCATCAACCAGATGCAGGTCATCCAGGCCGTGATGAAGAAGGCCATGTCCCCCACCATCCTCACCAGCTACACTTCTATGATGCAGGCCATGAGCGATTGCTTTAGAACATCCATCCCCACCGATCTCATCAGCTCCGTGGTGCGGGATCAGCTGGCCAACCCCACCCAAGATTGGAACATCGTCACCTACTACGTCTCCGGCACTGGCTCCAGCGAGTACACCTACTCCATCCCCAGCCAGAAGGCCTACGTCACCATCCCCGATGAGTCCACCGTGGAGATGGCCAAGGACCTGATGCAGCAGGTGCGGGACGGCAAGATCATTGAGGACCCCAACGCTGAGGCCTCTGACGCCCCTTCCTATTAACAAATACTGATTTAGGCCAGGTGTGCATGCACCTGGCCTTTCTCTTAGGAGGAATTGACATGGCAAATATCATCTATGTGGACACCCTGGACCACCCGGGGCTGGACGCCTTCGCCCGCCTCACCGAGGCCCAGCTGAGAAACCGAAAGGAGCCGGAAAAGGGCATCTTCATCGCCGAGAGCCCCAAGGTCATTGAGCGGGCTTTAAATGGGGGCTATGAGCCCCTCTCCTTTCTCATGGAGGAAAAGCACATCACCGGACAGGCCCAGCCCCTTCTGGAGCGGTGCCCCGGGGCGCCAGTGTACACCGGGCCCTCGGACCTGTTGGCCCAGCTCACCGGGTTCCCCCTCACCCGAGGAGTGCTGTGCGCCATGCGTCGCCCCCTCCTCCCCACGGTAGAGCAGCTGTGCCGCAACGCCCACCGGGTGGCGGTGCTGGAGGGCATTGCAGACCCCACCAACGTGGGGGCCATCTTCCGCTCGGCCGCTGCCATGCACATGGATGCAGTGCTGGTCACCCCCAACTGCTGCGACCCCCTGTACCGCCGCTCGGTGCGGGTGAGCATGGGCACGGTATTTCAAATTCCCTGGACCCGCATCCCCCAGTGGCCGGAGGGCGGACTGGAGCAGCTCCACACCCTGGGCTTTCGCACGGTCGCCCTGGCCCTCACCCCCGACGCCCACTCCATTGAGGACCCCGGTCTGCACCAAGCCGAGAAGCTGGCCCTGCTGCTGGGCACCGAAGGGGACGGGCTGGCCCGCACTACCATCGACGGGTGCTTTGATGCCGTGTGCATCCCCATGTCCCACGACGTAGACTCCCTCAACGTGGCCGCCGCCTCTGCGGTCGCTTTCTGGGAACTGCGCTACCGCCAGCCCCCTTTATCCGATATGTAAAATTCCACACAGTTTCAGAGGTTTTTTTGTTACATTCTTGACAACCACGCAGGACGGATTTATAATTTTCATCAAGACCTGATGTGGTGGGCCTGTACGTTTTGCCGAAACTCACAAAGTGCGCCACAGGATTTTCCATATGTTAGAGACATCTGGTTGAAATTCCTGTGGGCAGTTTCTGGGAATTTTCGGAGACGTGCGGGCCTTTTTTGCATCTTACAGCCATTATTCTGCGGCAGCCCAGCTGCCAAGTCCGGGAGGTCATTATGAGTTATACCATTCCCATCGGCCCCTACCATCCCGCTCTGGAGGAGCCCATTCACGCCCGTCTCACCGTGGACGGCGAGCGCATCACCGACGCCGAGGTCTTTGTGGGCTACAACCACCGGGGCATTGAGCGGCTGGCCCAGGAGCGCAACTTTATCCAGACCCTGGTGCTGGTGGAGCGCGTGTGCGGCATCTGTTCCCACTCCCACTCCCTGACCTACGCTCTGTGCATTGAGCAAATCGCCGGGATGGAAGTGCCCAAGCGGGGCCAATACATCCGGGTCATCATCGAGGAGCTGGAGCGCATCCACTCCCACCTTCTGTGGCTGGGCATCGCCTGCCATATTGTGGGCCACGACTCCCTGTTCATGCAGTGCTGGAACGACCGGGAGGGCACCATGGACGTGCTGGAAGCCCTGACAGGCAACCGGGTCAACTATGGCATGAACATCATCGGCGGCGCCCGCCGGGATTTCACCGACGACCAGCGCCGGGACCTGATGGCCGCCATGGACGATTTGGAACAGCGCATGGGCCCCATCACCCACTGGCTCACCCACGACAAGACCCTGGCCATGCGCACCAAGGGTGTGGGCATTCTCACCCGAGAGGACGCCATCCGGCTGGGTGCGGTGGGTCCCCACGCCCGGGCCTCCGGGGTGGACATGGACGTGCGCCGGGACGCCCCCTACTCCTCTTACGAGGATTTCGACTTCAAGGTTCCCGTTCAGGAGTCCGGGGACGTGTACGCCCGGGTAGTGATCCGGGTGCTGGAGATCTACGAGAGCATCAAGATCATCCGCCAGGCGGTGGACAATCTGCCCGAAGGGCCCATCAACCTGGGCAATCGCATCCCCAAGGTGCCCGCCGGTGAGTTCATCGCCCGCCACGAGGCGCCCCGGGGCCATCTGGTGTACAAGGTGGTCACCGACGGCGGCCTCAATAACCACCGGGTGAGCCTCCACGTGCCCACCTTCAAAAATGCCCCCACGGTGCCGGTGATGCTGCGGGGGAACACCGTGGCAGACGCAGGACTCATCGTGGCCTCCATCGACCCCTGCTTCTCCTGCCTGGACCGATAAACTGCCATGCACGAGCTAGCCATCACCCAGAGCATTCTGGACATTGCCGAAAAAGTGGCCCAGGAACACGGGGCCACAAAGGTGAAAACGGTACACATCAAGCTGGGGGAGTATTCCGGCGTGGTTCCCCAGTGTGTCCAAGATTACTTCGACGTCATCAGCCAGGGCACCATCGCCCAGGGGGCCGTGCTGGACATCCAGCGCCTTCCGGTGGTCATCCACTGTCTGGACTGCAATCAGGATAGTCCTATCGACCGCCGCCATGTCCGCTGTCCTCAGTGCGGGTCCACCCACCTAAAGCTGATTCAAGGCCGGGAATTCTACATTGAGAGTTTGGAGGTTGACTGATGGAAATCAAAGTTATGCACCAGGTCATGGCCTGGAACGAGGACGTCAGCGACGCCGTCAAGGCAAAGCTGGCCCAACACCAGGTGTGCCTGGTCAACGTCATGGGCTCCCCCGGTGCGGGCAAGACCAGCACCATTGTAGCCCTCATAAACGCCCTGCGGGAGAAATACCGCATCGGGGTCATTGAAGGGGACATCGCCGGACAGATTGACGCCGACGCCATCCATGCCATGGGCATTCCCGTCACCCAGATCGACACCGACGGGGCCTGCCACATTGAGGCCATGAGCATTGAGAAGATGCTCCCCGAGTTCGACCTGGACAGCCTGGACGTCATCTTCGTGGAGAACATCGGAAACCTGGTGTGCCCGGCGGAGTTCAACATCGGCGAGAGCTTCCGGGTGGCCCTCCTCTCCATCCCCGAGGGGGACGACAAGGTGGAGAAATACCCCCTGATGTTCGCCACCACCCAGGCGCTGGTGATGAACAAGTACGACTTGAAGGACTATTTCGACTTTGACGACCAGCGGGTGGAACGCTCCGCCCGGGAGCAGAACCCGGAGGTGGCGGTGTTCCGCCTGTCCAACCGGGACGGCTCCGGCCTCAAGGAGCTGGTGGACTGGCTGAGCCAGAAAATCGATGCTCAAATCGGGAGGTGTCCGTCATGAAGGGCTTCCGCTTTACCGCCTGGCTGTCCACCGCCATCGTGTGCTTCCTCTTCTGGATGCTCCTCACCTGGTCGGTTGCCCCCCGGGAACTCATCCTGGGCGGCATCGTGTCGGTGATTGTGGCGGCCTTCGCCTGCCGCTTCTTCATCCACTCTTCCGCCTTCTATCTCTACAACCCGGTGCGGCTCATTCTGCTGGTGTTTTACTGCGTCATCATCTTCTTCTGGGAGATCATCAAGGCCAACGTGAGCATGGCCAAGCTGGTTTTGAGCCCCAAGCTCAGCTACAAGCCGGGTATCCTGCGCATTCCCGGCTCCCCCAACCTGACAAGTGACTACGGCATCGCCATGGTTTCCAACTGCATCACCCTCACCCCAGGCACCATCACCATGGAGACCGCCCAGGACGAGGAGGGGCGCAACTACTACTACGTCCACTGGATCGACGTGGCGGAGACCGACCGGGACAAGGCCGGGGACGCCATCAAGGGAACCATGGAACGCTGGATCGGGAGGATTTGGAAATGACAGTCTTTTTAATTGGTGCCATCGTGTGCATCATCCTGGACCTGCTCCTGCTCTATCGGGTGTTCCGAGGCCCCACGGCCGCCGACCGCATCTGCGCCATGGACGCCTTGGACCTGGTCACCGCTCTGGCCCTGGTGCTCTACTCCCTGCACACCGGGCGCACCATCTATCTGGACATCGCCCTGGTGGTGGCCCTGCTGGGCTTTGTCAGCACCGTGTTTGTGGGCCGCTATCTGGAAAGGAGGCTGTGAGGGATGGAAACGGTTGATATTGTGGTGGCTGTCCTCATGGCCATTGGCCTGTTCTTCGCCTTTATCGGAACCCTGGGCATTTTGCGTATGCCCGACGTGTTCGGGCGGCTCCAGGCCTCCACCTGCATCTCCACCATGGGCACCATCTTTGTCATCCTGGCCAGCATCGTGTATGTGGTGGCCAACGGCATGAGCGGCTCGGTGGTGGTGAAGCTGGTATTCATCCTGCTGTTTGTGCTGGGCACCAACCCGGTGTCCAACCACGCTCTGTGCAAGGGCGCTTACCGCTCGGTGAAGCCCAACCCGGAGCCGATCATCGACGACTATAAGGAGGATGATCCCCAATGAATGGTACCTTGGTTTTTGTCCTGAACACCCTGGTGCTCTGCGGCATTGTGGCCTCCGCCATCGTGGCGGTGAACGCCAAAAAGGTCATCGACTCGGTGATTGCCCTGGCGGCCACCGGCTCCTTTGTGGCCCTGGAGTTTGTGCTCTTGCAGGCCCCAGACGTGGCCATCGCAGAGGCCAGCGTGGGGGCGGTGCTGTCCACCATTCTCTACATCATCGCCCTGCGCAAGGTGTACGGCAGAAAGGGGGAGCAGCAATGAGCGGCACGAAAAAAGTGGTCTTGGCTCTGACCCTTGTGGTGCTCCTGGCCTGCGGCGTGTGGGCCGGGTGGCGCATGGCAGGCAGTCCTCCCACCTACGACGGCACCAACACCGACTTGGTGGGGCTGTACGAAGACCCCAGCTCCTATGACAACTCCGACGCCGACGGCGCCGCCGCCATTATGGTCAACGAGAACCTGGAAAAGACCGCCGCCGACAACGTGGTCTTCTCCGTGGTCTTCAACTTCCGTGGTTACGATACCATGGGTGAGAGCTTCATTCTCATCGCCGCCATCGCAGGCTCCCTGGTGATCCTGCGCAAGGCTGCCCATTCTGTGAAAAAGGAGGACCAGGGCCATGAAGACCTATAAAAAGACCCATGCCATCTCCCGGTGCGCCTCCGACCTGTTCCTCCCCCTGGCCTGCGTCTTCGGCTGCTACGTGGTGCTCCACGGCAGCACCAGCCCCGGCGGCGGCTTCCAGGGCGGCGTACTGGTGGCCAGCGCCATTTTGCTGGTGTACCTGGGGTACGGCGGCTGGGGTGTCAAGCACTCCTTCAACGAGCACATGCTCCACTCCAGTGAGACGGTGGCGGAGATCATGTACGTGGTCATCGCCCTGGTGGGTGTGTTCACGGGATTGAACTTCTGCGTCAACTTCGTCTTTGCCGGGCAACAGGTGGACACCAGCATTCTGATGAACGATGCGGTGGGCTACCACGTGATGGCGGGCATCACCTGCCTGCTGATTATGATGCTCAGCGTGCTGGAGGACGACAAACACGAGTCTCCCGAGGAAAAGGAGGAGGATGCGGCATGATATTCACCAATTACCTGGTCTGCTTCTTTCTCATCGCCCTGGGCACCTACTGTATGGTGACGAAAAAGAACCTCTTCAAGATCTGCGTGGGCATGGGCCTGGTGGACTACGGCGTCAACCTGCTCATCGTCTCCGTGGGCTTTCACGACGGCGGCACCGCTCCCATCTTCAACATCTCGGAGCTCACCCGCGACACCTTCTTCGTAGACCCCATTCCCCAGGCCCTCACCCTCACCTCCATCGTCATCGGCGCATGTACCACCGCCATGACCCTGAGTCTCATCATCATGCTCTACAAACAGTACGGCACTTTGGAGTCGGACCAGATTAGGAGGTTACGAGGATGACATTCGATTTTTCTAACTTCATCAACAACTTCCCCATCCTGGCCATCATGTCCCTGTTTTTGGGAGCCTTTATCTCCTCCCTGGTGGGACGGCGCAACGCCAAGGTGCGCAACACTGTGGTGTTTCTCTCCATGTTGGTCTCCCTGGTGCTCATCCTCGCCCTCATCAAGCCGGTGCTGCTGGGGGGCCAGGTCATTAATTACTGGCTGGGCAACTGGGAGCCGGTAGAGGGCTGGGCCATCGGCAACAGCCTGGAAGTGGACGCTCTGAGCCTGTTCTTCGCCCTCATTGTGGTGGTGGCTGTGTTCGTCTCCGGCGTCTACTCCTTCTTCTACATGAGCCACGACGACTCCCTGGTCAACTACTACACCCTGTTTTTGATGCTGTCCGGCTCCGTGCTGGGCCTGGTGCTGTCCGGGGACCTCTTCAACATGTTCGTCATGATCGAGATCATGACCTTCACCGCCGTGGCCCTCACCGCCTTCCGCAACCACTACGAGGGGGCTCTGGAGGGCGCCTTCAAGTACCTGGTGGTGGGGTCTCTGGGCTCCACCTCGGTGCTCATTGGCATCGCCCTCCTCTACTCCCAGCTTCACACCCTGAACCTGGCGCAGATTGCCTCTCTGCTGCCCACGGCCTCCTCCCCGGTGATTCTCATCGCTTTCGCCTTCCTCTTTGTGGGCTTTGGCTCCAAGGCCTTCCTGTTCCCCTTCCACCCCCTGGCGGCCGATGCCCACGCCGTGGCCCCCGCCTCCATCTCTCTGATGATCTCAGGCGTTCTGACCAAGTGCGGCGTGTACGGCATCATCCGCCTGTGCTACTGCCTGTACCAGAACATGGATCAGCCCTTCGTGCAGTACTTTGTCACCGGGGTGGGTGTCATCAGCATGTTCGTGTGCGTCACCATGGCCTTCAACCAGCACAACTTTAAGCGGCTGCTGGCCTTCCACTCCATCTCCCAGGTGGGGTATGTGATCACCGTCATCGGCCTGGGCTCCGCTCTTGGCATGTCCGCTGGCCTGTTCCACGCCATGAACCACACCATCTTCAAGGGCCTCCTCTTCCTCACCGCCGGCGCGGTCCAACACGCCACCGGCAGTCTGGATTTGGACGAGCTGGGCGGCCTGTCCAAGAAGATGCCCGGCACCTGCGCCCTCTTCCTTATCGGCGCGGCCTCCATCAGCGGCCTGCCCCCCTTCAACGGCTTTGCCTCCAAGTGGATGATCTATCAGGCCACCTTCCAGAAGGCGGGGGAGACAGGCAACTTCTTCTTCGTGGTGGTGTGCGTGGCCGCCCTCATCACCAGCGTGCTCACCCTGGCCTCCTTCATCAAGGTGGCTCAGAGCGTGTTCTTCGGCCAGCTCAACCCCAAGTTTGCACATACCCGTGAAGTCTCCCTGGGGATGCGCATTCCCATGTGGATTCTGGCTGCCCTGTGCATCCTGCCCGGTCTGTTCCCCGACCAGGTGCAGCAGTGGCTGCTCACCCCCGCCACCCAGGCCGCCATGAATGCCTCCGGGTACATTGACGCCGCCATGGGCACCGGGTACGCCGCCGCCCACGGGGTGGAATCTTCCCTGGTCTCCGGCTTCTCCCTGTCCGGGGCCTGGCAGCCGGTGATGTGGCTGCTGCTCCTCATTTCCGTGACCCTGGCCGTGTGCATCGTGGCCCTGCTGGGCGGGGACGAGAAGGCCACCGTCACCTCCCAGATTACCGCCGAGACGGATGCCGACCCCAAGTACGACTCCTTCTTCTCCGGTGAGGCCAGTGTGTACTCCCAGGTGGGAGGCAGCGACCTGTTCTGGGGCTTCAAGCACAACTGGAGACACTACTTCTCCTTCATGCACAACTGGCACAGCGGCGTGGTCAACGACTACACCCTGTACGGCGCCGCCGCCATGGCTGTGGCTCTGGTGCTGTGCGTCATCTTTCTGTAAAGGGGGTACCTGACATGACAAATCTTCTCTGGACGATCTTCCATGTGCTGGTATTCCCCGGCCTCCTGTTCTGTGTGGTGGTGGGGGTCCTGCTGGCAGGCCTGGACCGCAAGCTGGTGGCCCGGATGCAAAACCGGGTGGGCCCGCCCCTGCTCCAGCCCTGGTATGATTTCCTCAAGTGCTGCGGCAAGGAGACCATCATCCCCCGCCACGCCCGAAAGGGACTGTTCCTGGCCGCTCCGGTGCTGGGCTTTGCCGCCCTCATTACCGCAGCCCTGTTTATCCCCGTGTTCTCCTACTCCGTGTACTCCACCTCCGCCGACCTGGTGGTCATCCTCTACCTGCTCACCATCGTTGGCGTGTCCATGATCGTGGGCGCCGCCGCCTCCGGCTCCCCCTTTGCAGGGGTGGGCCTGAGCCGTGAGATGGTGGCCATGATCTCCTACGAGCTGCCCTTCGTGCTGGTGATGCTGGCCGTGGGCCGCATGGCGGGCGAGGGCTCCCCTCTGGGGGTCACCTTCTCCCTCCAGGCCATTGTGGACTGGCAGGCCGTCAACGGCAATATGCTCTTCCACTGGAGCATGATTCCCGCCGCCCTGGCCATGCTCTTCGTCATCCCCTGCGAGATCGGCATGCACCCCTTTGACATCGCCGAGGCGGAGACCGAGATCTGCGAGGGCACCCTGGCCGAGTACAGCGGCCCCCCTGCCGGACTGTTCCGGCTCACCCACTGCGTGAAAATGTACGTCATGTGCGCCCTCTTCTGTGTGCTGTTCCTGGGCGGCATCTCCACCGGGTACGCCGCTCTGGACGCCCTGGTGATGGTGGTCCTCAGCGTGGTGCTCACCTTTGTGACCATGAGCGTGCCCCACGCCGTGTGCGCCCGGTTCAAGGTGGAGCAAGTGTTCAAATTCTACTGGACGGTGGTGGCCGGTCTGGCCCTCATTAGTCTCATTCTGGTCTGGCTGGGCCTGTAAGGAGGGACAAGGAAATGTTTCAACGAATGATTGACAAGAGCACGGCCAAAAGTCCCTGGATTTTCCACATCAATGCAGGTTCCTGCAACGGCTGTGACATCGAATTGGTGTCGGTGCTCACCCCCCGGTACGACGCCGAGCGGCTGGGCTTCCGCCTCACCGGAACCCCCCGCCAAGCGGACATCGTGGTGGTCAGCGGCCCCGTCACCTCCCAGACAAAGGACCGTCTGGTGCGCACCCTGGCCCAGGTACCCGAACCCCGGGTGGTGGTGAGCTTGGGCTCCTGCCCCCGCTCCGGTAACGTGTTTAAGGGCAGCTACTGCGTGGACGGCCCCCTGGAAAAGTACACCCATGTGGACGTGTCCGTGGGCGGCTGCACCCCCAAGCCCGAGGCCATCATGGCCGCTCTGGCCAAGGCCGCCGAAATTCTGGCTGAAAAGCGGAAGGAGATGCGTCAGGCATGATTCCCTACCTCACCAAAGCCCTGGGCAACCTGTTCCGCGCCCCGGCCACCGAGAAGTTCCCCAAGGGGGAGCCCCCCAAGGCAGCCCCCGGCTACCGGGGCCGCATCATCTACCACCCGGAGACCTGTGTCAACTGCGGGATGTGTATGCGGGTGTGCGCCCCCCAGTGCATGGAGCGCACCATCGAGCACCTGCCCAACGGGGACCAGACAATCACCCTCACCTTTGACCTGACCAGCTGCACCTTCTGCTCCATGTGCGCCGACTTCTGCGCCCGAAAGTCCATCGAGCTCAGTGACGACTACATGATCGTGGGCACCCAGCCCGAGGACTTCCTGGTCTCCGGCACCTTCATCAAGAAGGCGCCGCCCCCCAAGCTGACCCCGGAGCAGATCGCCGAGCTGAAGGCCAAGGCCGAGGCCGCCAAAGCCGCCAAGGCGGCAGCTGAAAAAGCCGATGGCTGAGCGCTCCCGCATTCGCCTGGAGGTGGAGGGGCTGGTGCAGGGGGTGGGATTTCGCCCCACCGTCCACCGCCTCACCACCCAGCTGGGCCTGTCCGGCTTCATCCGCAACACCTCCCAGGGGGCGGAGCTGGAGCTGGAGGGGCAGCCGGACCAGGTGGCCCAATTTGTTCCCCTTTTGCAGCAACAGGCCCCGGTGCTGGCCCGCATTCGCCGGGTCAGCACCGTTTCCATTCCCCCCACCGGAGAGACGGGCTTTCACATCCTGCCCAGCGTGGGGGAAACGCTCCCGGACACCCAGGTAAGCCCGGACGTGGGCATCTGTGAGGACTGTCTGCGGGAGATGCGAGACCCCAAGGACCGGCGGTACCGCCACCCCTTTCTCAACTGCACCAACTGCGGGCCCCGGTTCACCATTGTCCAAAGCGTGCCCTATGACCGGGAGCGCACCGCCATGGGGGTGTTCCCCATGTGCGAAGAATGCCAAGGCGAGTACACCGACATCACCGACCGCCGCTACCACGCCCAGCCCACCTGCTGCCCCAACTGCGGCCCCACCCTCACCTACCTGGACGGGGCGGGACAGGCCGTGGAGGGCGACCCCATCCGGCTAGCCCAGGCGCGGCTGAGACAGGGCGGGATTGTGGCGGTGAAGGGGCTGGGTGGCTTCCACCTGGCCTGTCTGCCCGAGTACGCTTCCCGGTTGCGGCAGCGCAAAGAGCGGGAAGGGAAGCCATTGGCCCTCATGTGCGCCGACGTAGATGCCGCCCGTGCCCTGTGCCACCTCTCCCCGGAAGAGGAAAAAGCGCTGGACAGCTGGCGGCGGCCCATCGTCCTGCTGCGCAAGCAGAACCCCGCCCCGGATGTATTGAGCCACACCCCAGAACTGGGGCTCATGCTCCCCTATACTCCCCTGCACTACCTACTCATGGAGGGCTTTTCTGCCCTGGTGATGACTAGCGCCAACCCCTCAGACTGTCCCGTGTCCACGGACAACCGGGCGGCGGTGGAGGGCCTCCAAGGCATCGCCGACGGCTTTCTCCTCCACAACCGGGACATTGTCACCCGGTGTGACGACTCCCTCCTCCGCATCTTCCGGGGGAAGGAATACCCCTTACGCCGCAGCCGGGGCTATGTGCCCCAGCCCTTGGAGGTGCCCGTCCCCGTCCACGGCCTGTTGGCCTGTGGAGCGGAACAGAAGGCGGGGTTTGCCCTGGGCAAGGGCCAGGATGCCCTGCTGAGTCAGCACATCGGGGATTTGAAAAACATGGAGACGTTGGAGCACTACCAAACCCAGCTCCACCACTTCCGAACCCTCTTCGGGGTGGCGGTGGAAGGGCTGGCCTGCGACCTCCACCCGGACTATCTGTCCACCCAGGTGGCTCAACAGCTCTCCCGTGAGCTAAATGTTCCCCTGCTCCAAGTACAGCACCACCACGCCCATATGCTCTCCTGCATGGCGGACAATGGCCTCACAGGGCCCTGCATCGGCCTTGTGTGGGACGGCACAGGGCTGGGCACCGACGGCACCATATGGGGGGCCGAGTGCCTGGCGGGAGACGCCCACGGCTTCACCCGCCTGGGCTCCATCTCCCCCATCCGCCTGCCCGGCGGGGACGCCTGCGCCCGGGACCCCGGACGCATCGCCCACAGCCTGCTGGTGGAGGCTGGGCTGGAGGAACACTCCACCGCCCCCCAGGCCCAGCTGCTCACCATGCAGCTCAAGGCCGGGCTCAACTGTCCCCCTGCCTCCAGCATGGGGCGGCTCTTTGACGGGGTATACGCTCTGTTGGGGGGCTCCTCCCCCGTCCACTACGAGGGGGAGAGCGCCATCCGCCTGGAGCACATGGCCCAGGCTGGGGTCACCCAGGCCCTCCCCGTGGAAGCGGAGACGGTAGACGGCGTATGCCGTCTGAACACCCCCGCCCTCACCGCCGCCCTGATGGAGCGGCGAGAGCGGGGCGACTCCCCTCACCTGCTGGCGGCCCAGTTTATGAACGCCATGGTGGAGTTGGCGGTGAAACAGTGCCAATTCGCCCGGAAGCACACCGGACTCAATCGGGTGGTGCTCTCTGGCGGCGTCTTTCAAAACATGTATCTACTGCCCCGTATCCTGGACGCACTGGCCGCCCAGGGGTTCGAGGCCTATCACCACTCCAGGGTGTCCACCAACGATGAGGGGATTGCCCTGGGACAGCTGATCGCCGCGGCAGCGCGGAGAAAGGAAGGATGACTATGTGTCTGGCCGTGCCCCTGCGGCTCATGGAAATTCACGACAAGGAGGGCATCGCCGAGGCAGGCGGCATTCGCCGCTCGGTGCGCCTGGACTTCATCCGCAATCCCCAGGTGGGGGACTACGTGCTGGTCCACGCCGGGTTTGCCATGGAGCGGCTCAGCGAAGAACAGGCCCTGCAAAACCTGCAAGCCCTCCAGGAGGTGGCCAATGCTCTGTGAAGCGGATTTCCGCCGCCCCCAGGGCTTGGAGCGGTTGGTGGCGGCCATCCAGGACCCCCACCTGCCCCCCATGCGCCTCATGGAGGTGTGCGGCACCCACACCATGGCCCTGGCCCGCACCGGGGTGCGGCAGCTGCTGCCCCCCCAGGTGCAGCTCATTTCGGGCCCCGGCTGCCCGGTGTGCGTCACCCCCGCCAATGTGATGGACGAGGTGCTGCGCATTTCTGCCCTGCCTGGCGTCACCCTCACTACCTACGGGGATTTGATGCGGGTGCCTGGCTCCAAGCCCGGGTTTGATTTACGGCGGCAAAAGGCCCTGGGGGCGGATGTACAGGTGGTATACTCCCCCATGGATGCCCTGGAGCTGGCCAAAGCCCACCCGGAACAACAGGTGGTGTTCCTGGGGGTGGGCTTTGAGACCACCGCCCCCGGCACCGCCCTGGCAGTGCTGGAGGCTCAGCGGCAAGGGATAAAAAACTTCTCCCTGCTGTGCCTTCTGAAAGCCACGCCCCCCGCTCTCCGGGCCCTGCTGAGCCAAGAGGACTTCGGGGTGGACGGCTTTCTGTGCCCCGGCCATGTGGCCACCATTTTGGGGGCAGATGCCTTCCAATTTCTCCCCCAGAAATATAAAAAACCCGCCGTGGTGGCGGGTTTTGAGGCGGGAGACCTGGTGGCGGCCCTCCACCTGCTTATCACCCAGGTAAAGAATCACGCCCCCAGGTTGGAAAACGAATACACCCGGGCGGTGTCCCAGGAGGGCAACCAAATGGCTCAGGGAGTGATGGCCCAGGTGCTGGAGCCAAAAGACGACACCTGGCGGGGGCTGGGGGATATTCCAAACAGCGGCTTTGGGTTGAAGCCGGAGTTTGCCGCCTTTGACGCCGCCGCTCGCTTTGGCTTCTCCCCTGCCCCTCAGACTGTCCCCTCCCCCTGTCGGTGCGGGGATGTGATCTGCGGGCGCATTGGCCCCCGTGAATGCCCTCTGTTCGGCAGTGTGTGCACCCCGGACAATCCGGTGGGGCCGTGTATGGTGTCCGGGGAAGGGGCCTGTGCCGCCGCCTATCTCTACGGAAGGGAATGACCCGCGATGGAACCACAATATATCACCTTAGACCACGGCAGCGGCGGAGGCCGCACCGCCCAGCTCATTGAAGATCTGCTCCTCCCCGCCCTCAGCAATCCCCACCTGGCCCCCCTGGGGGACGGGGCGCTGCTGGACCTCTCCGGCCCCCTGGCCTTCTCCACCGACAGCTTTGTCATTGACCCCATCTTCTTCCCCGGCGGGGACATTGGCAAGCTGGCGGTATGTGGCACCGTCAACGATCTTGCCATGTGCGGAGCGGTACCCAAGTACCTGAGCCTGGGTATGATTCTGGAAGAGGGCTTCCCGGTGGAGGATTTGAAGCGCATCATCACCTCTCTGGCCGCCACCGCCGCCTCCTGTGGGGTGCAGGTGGTCACGGGAGACACCAAGGTGGTGGAGCGAGGCCACGGCCACGGGATTTATCTCAACACCTCCGGTATTGGAGAAGTGAAATGGCCGGGGCTGTCCCCCAAGGCCATCCAGGAGGGAGATCAAATTCTGGTGAGCGGCACCGTGGGCGACCACGGCACTGCCGTGATGCTGGCTCGAAGCGGGATGCTCCAGGGGGACGAGCTTGTCTCTGACTGTATGCCCCTGAACCAGCTGGCCGCCGCAGCTCTCTCTGTGGGGGGCGTGCGGGTGCTGCGGGACCCCACCCGGGGCGGCGTGGCCACGGTGCTCAATGAGTTTGTGGAGGGCACGGACCTGTGCGCCCAGGTGCAGGAGGACGCCGTCCCCGTGCGGCCCCAAGTGGAGGCCGCCTGTGCCCTTCTGGGGCTGGACCCCCTGTACTGCGCCAATGAGGGCAAGCTGTTGGCGGTGGTTTCTCCCGAGACCGCCCCGGCGGTGCTGGAGGCCCTGCGCTCCACCCCCGGCGGCGAGAATGCCGCCATCATCGGCTCCATCACCACCCAGTTCCCGGGCCGGGCGGTACTGAAAACCGCCTTTGGGGCCCACCGTGTGTTATCCAAGCTATCCGGCGCACAGTTGCCGAGAATCTGTTAAAAAGTGAGGGGATGTCACCATGCAGACCAATGAAAAAATTCTAATCCAGCCCGAGGAAATCGTACCCACCGCAGAGAAAATGCGCCAGGCGGGGCGGCTGCTCATCATGATTCACGGACACATTGAAAACGACGGCACCCCCGTGGTCACCTACGACTACGACGACGGCCCCAACGTCTTGAGCTACGAGGTGCGGGGCCACGCCACCGTGCCCACCATCTCCCACATCTACGACGCCGCCGCTCAGTGGGCGGAGCGGGACGTGGCGGAGCTGGTCCCCATCACCTTTGAGGGCCTGGATTGCAGCCAGCGGCTGTTTATGCCGGACAACCTGCTCAGCGGGGACGGGCAGATCACCGTCACCCCCATCGAGGTGTTGCGCAAGGAAAATCATCTGGAATAAACGAGCATTCCCCCACATGGGCCGTTGGCCCATGTGGGGGAATCTTTTCAATGCAGGATGTTAGCAGGTTGCGCCGCCCTTGACGGTCTTGTTCAGGATGGCTTCCTTGTTGATGGCCTGGTGGAGCAGCTTGTCCTCCACATACTCCATGCCCAGACGGTCAATGGTGTCGGCAAAACGCTCGCCGGTGATGCCCTCATCACGGAAGAACAGGATGGCGCGCTCCACCACGTCCAGAACCTCTTCCTCGCTGGTGAAGATCTTGCTCAGGGGGTGGCCATGGGCAACCTTCTTGCCCCAGCGGCCGCCCACGTAGACCTTGTAGCCCTCGGTGTACTCCTCCAGAGCGCCGAAGGGACACTTGCCCTTGCAGCGGCCGCAGTTGTTGCACTCGTTGGGATCGATGATCACCTTGCCGTCCACAACCTTGGCCACCTTGATGGGGCAGGCGTTCTCCACCTGGCACACCTTACAGCCACGGCACTTGGACAGGTCCACCATGGGGACACGCTGACCCACGATGCCCAGGTCGTTCAGGTCAGGCTTGACGCAGTTGTTGGGACAGCCGCCCACGGCGATCTTGAACTTGTGGGGCAGGGTCACAGTGTGGTAGCCCAGGTAGAAGCGCTCGTGGATCTTGTCGCTGAGGCCGAAGGAGTCCAGCAGGCCGTACTGGCAGGTGGTACCCTTACAGGCCACCACAGGACGCACCAGAGAGCCGGTGCCGCCGGTGAGCAGGCCGCGCTCGTTGACAAAGTCGATGAGGGGCTGAATGTTCTCGTACTTCACGCCCTGAATCTCCAGGGTCAGACGGGTGGTCATGGTCACCTCGCCGCTGCCGAACTTCTCGGCGGCCTCGATGACGGCACGGTGCTCGTCGGCGGTGATCTTACCGTTGCGGGTGATGATACGCACGTTGAACACGTCGGGGTAACGCTTGTCCTGGAGGCAGCCCAGGCCCTTCACCCGCTTGATCTCAGCGGCGCTCAGAGCAGTGCCGGGCACGGAGATCTTCACGGTGTTGACGAAGGCGCCGCCCTCCAACACACGGGTGTTGGTATAGCCCAGGGCCTTCAGGCGGTTCTGGAGGAAGTAGCCGCGCTTGCCCTTGGCGCACACCAGCAGCAGCTTGTCGTCCAGGTTGGTGCCCTCGATGGGGCCGTTGACGGTGGACAGGTTCACCCAAGTGGCGCCGGGCAGCGTGGCGGCGGGGTGAGCGTCCAGCACGCGGTACTCCTTGGCAGCGCCAGCGGCGTACTGGGCGGGGGTGAAGGTCTCGAAGGCACCGGACATCTTGTTCTCCAGGATGTAGCAGGCCTGGACAAAGGGATGGATGGCGGTGGAGAAGGGAGGCGCATAGGCAAAGTCCAGAGTGTCGAAGTCGGCAACCTTGGCGCCCATGGCGATGCCGGTGACGGCGATGTCCACCATCTTGTCCACAGCGCCGCCGCCCAGCACCTGGATACCCAGCAGCTTGCCGGTGGTCTTGTCGGCGATGAGCTTGGTGACGAAGGAGGAGGCGTCGGCATAGTAGTGGGCCTTGTCATCGGTGACGCAGGTCACGGTGACCACGTCATAGCCCTCAGCCTTGGCCTGAGCCTCGGTGAGGCCGGTGCGGCCAGCGTTGAGGTCGTCGGCCAGACGGACCACGCCGGTGCCCATGCAGCCCAGGTAGGGGGCGTCAGTGCCGGTGAGGTTCTTGGCAAGGCACCGGCCGGTAATGTTGGCGGTGGAGCCCATGGCGGACCACTGGCCCTTGCCGGTGATACGGTTGTGCACCATGGCGCAGTCGCCCACGGCGTACACATCATTGAGGTTGGTGCGCTGGTGGTCGTCCACCACGATGGTGCCCTTCACCATCTCCAGGCCGGACTCAGCCAGAAAACCGGTGGCGGGACGGATGCCGATGGCCAGCACCACCACGTCGGCGGGCAGCACGCCGGCGCTGGTGTCCACGCCAGTGGCCTTCTCGGTGCCCACAATGCCCTTGAGGGCGGTGCCAGTGCGCACACGCATGCCCTTAGCCTGGAGCTTGCGGCGGACGTAGTCGGCCACCTCAGCGTCAAAGATATTGGGCATCAGCTGGTCGGCCATATCCACCACGGTGACGTTCAGGCCCTTGGCCATGAGGTTCTCGGCGATCTCCAGGCCGATGAAGCCGCCGCCCACCACCACGGCGTTGCGGCAGTGGTTGTCGTCCACGTAAGCACGCAGACCGATGGCGTCGTCGGGGGTACGCATGGTGTACACACCCTTCAGGTTCACGCCCTCCACAGGGGGCACAAAGGGCTCAGCGCCCACAGCCACCACCAGCTTGTCATAGCTGACGGTGTTGGCCTCACCGCTCACCACGTTGCGCACGGTGACGGTCTTGGCGTTGGCGTCCACGGAGGTGGCCTCCATACCGGTGACCACGTCCACGCCGGTCAGGCCCTTGTACTTTGCGGGGGTGTTGACGATCAGCTCGTCCCGGGTCTCAATGCTGCCGCCCACATAGTAGGGCAGGCCGCACCCGGCGTAGGAAATGTCCTGGCTCTTGGTGTAGATGGTGACGTTGGCGTCCCGGTTCTCACGCTTGAGCTTGGCGGCGGTCTTGGTGCCTGCGGCAACGCCGCCGATGACGATCACGTTCATATCTCCCTCTCCTTTGTTAATTTTTTCGCAGAATTAAGCGTGTTGATTATACCATACCTTCGATGATATAATTGATTCGACTTAATGATACAACGATTCAAATTCTGAATCACCCACTTTACCTATGAAAGAACTGGGGTATGTCTATGCTGGACTATCGAATGGAAACCTTCCTCATCCTGTGTGAGGAGATGAATTACCGCAAAACCGCCCAAATTCTGCATCTTTCTCAGCCTGCCGTCACCCATCACATTCAATTTCTGGAGCACGAGTACGGGTGCAGTCTGTTTACCTACGCCGGGCGGCAGCTGATTCAGACCCCCCAGGGGCGGGCGTTGGAGGAGTATGCCCGCTCGGTGAAGCACAACGACCTGGAGGTGCGGCGCAAACTCTCCAATCAGCACGTACTGGAGCTGAAGGTGGGGGCCACCAAGACCATCGGGGACTATGTCATCAACCACCGGGTCAACCGCTTCCTCACCAGCCAGGACCACGCCCTCACCTTCATTGTGGACAACACCGAGCACCTGCTGCAAATGCTGGACGACGGGCAGCTGGACTTTGCAGTGGTAGAGGGGTATTTCAGCAAGACCCACTTTGAATGGCAACTGTTTCGTCAGGAGCCCTTTGTGGGGATCTGCCACAAAAACCACCCCTTCTGTGGCCGCAAGGTGGGACTGCCCGAGCTGCTCACCGCCACCATCATCCACCGGGAGGCTGGTTCCGGCACCCGAGCCATTCTGGAACAGAAACTCAAGGGCTACAACGAGTCTCTGGAGCGGTTTGACCGTCACATCTGCATTAGCTCCTTTAAGCTGATTTTGGATGCAGTCAAGCAAAACCTGGGGGTCAGCTTCGTCTATGAGGCTTTGGCGGACAGCGACCCCCAGCTGGGCAAGTTCTGGATGGAGGGGGACCCCATTATCCGGGAATTTAACATTGTATACTTAAAAAATACCGACCCACAGGAGAAAATCCGGCTCTTTCTCCAGGGGTAAAACCAAGAGCTGTCGCAGATGCGGCAGCTCTTACTTTCATATTGACTTTAATTTTATTAAAGTATATAATCAACATTATTAAAGAAAGGAGGGGTATGCCTCGTGGCACTGGACATCATGCCCGAGTGGATGACCAATCTGGAGGAGGAAGACCTGGTGTTTATCAAAAAGTTTCTTCTCTCCTCCGGGTCTTTGAAGGAGATGGCCCGTCAATATGGGGTGACCTACCCCACAGTGCGGCTGCGTCTGGACCGACTGATTCAGAAAATCCAACTCAGCGACCAAGTGGAGGGCGAGCCGTACATCGCCCTCATCAAGCGGCTGGCCCTCCAGGATAAGCTGGACTTTGACACTGCCAAGCTGCTCATCACCCAATACAAAAAACAACAAGGAGGACCCTGATATGTTTTTCCCCATACACACTCTCATCCTTCTCGCCCTGCTGGTGGGCATCGTTCTTCTGCAAATCTTCCTCTCCCGCCGGGAGAGCCGCTGGCCGGGGCTGGTCATACCCAGTTTCACCTTTCTCTTTAGCCTGTGCGTCACCTTTGGGGCCGCCCTATACGCCTATATTCCCACGGAGCATCAGAGCTTTGGTGACATTCTTATCCCCACCCTCCTGCTGTTTTTGATGTACAACATTCCCACCTTGGTGCTGTTGGGCATCTACTTCGCCTGTCGGGAGAAGTACAGCCGGAAAAAACAGCTGGACAAGATGAACATTCAAGACCTGGACGGTTGACGGCCCCCGCAGAATGGGATACACTGGACTTGAATCTGAGGGGCAACCGCCCCCACCCAGGAAAGGAGTGTCTCCCCATGAGAAAGCAATGGTTGATGGGCCTGGCCCTGAGCCTGGTTCTGCTGGCTGGCTGTTCCGCCTCCAATGTGGTCAAGACCTATGAGAGCGGCCAGGACAATGTGATGGTCACCTACCAGGAGCTGAAAGACGGCACCTGGAAGTGTGAGGACACCGTGTACCAGTACCGTCTGGAGCTCACCGGACGGGAGCGCCTTGCCGTGAAGGATTCCACCTTTGTGGTTCTGAGCCAGCGGGAGGACGTCACCTTTCAGGAGGTCTCTCAGGCACTGGTGAGCAGTATGGCCTCCTTAGAACCAGTGAACTATGTCCTGGTGGAGTGGAAATGAGCGCCCACCTGTATTTCCAATTGATTTCCGTCCTAGATTGGGAGACTCTGGAAGCAGGTTCAGCCACCGGGATATCTATTTCCATAGGGAAAGCCCTTCTGCTCTATGGCAGAAGGGCTTTCTTATCTTATAGATCTCGATTGTACAGCTTGGCCACGAACTTCCGGCCCCCTACCATAAACAGCAGGATGGCCGCCAAGTCCACCGCCTCCAGCAGGAGGATGACGTGTCGCTCGTCCATGCCCTCGGCCAGCAGTCCGGCCAACAAGGTGCCCGCCACACCGCCCAGAGAGCACAGCATCTGGAAGGTGCCGTTGAACCGGGCCCGTTTCGTGTCCGGCACATAGGACTGGGTGGCGGCAATGCGGATGTTGTAGCTGGTGACCCCCAGCACTCCGGTGACGAAAAAGGCCACGGCCATGAGGGGGATGGGCAGATACAGCTCAATAGCCGCATTCAGAGCCACCACAAAATACACGCACAAGGCGATGCGGAACTTCCAGTTGGTGGGGAAATGCACCTTGTAGTGGACAAGGCCCCCGATGAGCCGCCCAATTACCGCCGCGTTGGACACGATGGCGTACAGGGTCACCGCCGCCACCGGCCACATGGCATAGAGGTAGGCGTGGCTGCGGAAAAAGGGCAGGTGCAGGGTGCCGCCGCCGCTTCCGGCAAAGTTGCTCACGGTGAAGTACAGCGTCACCGCCAGAAGCCCCTTCTCGGAGAGGATGTAGGACATGCCCTCCTTGAAGTCCACGCCGAACTGCCGCAGGGGGTTCTGGCTCTGCACCGGGGCAGCCTTATCCATGTGGGTCTCCTGGTAGCGAATGGTCCGCTCAAAGCAGGCGGCCACAAAAAAGCTCACCGCATCAATGGCCAGCAGGGGCAGCACACTGCCCATACTGTCATAGATGAGGGCGGCCAGCGGGGCGGTCATGGCCGCCAGAGGCCAGAGCAAGCTGGAAATGGAATAGGCCTTGGAGAAGTTTCCTTCCGTGATGAGGTTGGGATAGAAACTGTCGTAGGCCACGGAATACATGCTGTTGATGGCCCCGGTGATGAGGCAGAAGGCCAGCAGCACCAGGTAGTTAAACCAGCCCTGACTCATGAGCAGGAACATCAACAGGTAGAGAAAGGCGGACAGGAAGTCCAGCCGATAGATCACCTTCTTCCGGCTCATGCGGTCCAGGTAGGGCCCCGCCAACAGGGGGACCACCAGCACCGGAAGCTGGAAACAGATGTTGAAAATTGCGTATAAAAGGGTGGACCCGGTGTAGTCCAGCACCATGATACTCATGGCAAAGCCGGACAAGGTACTGCCCACCATAGACACCACACTGCCCAATGTGATGATGGTGAAGTCCCGGGTCCACAACGTAGACGGGGTACTCAAAACTCTCCTCTCTCGCAGAACAATACGATTGGAAAACGCCTCAATGCGTGGTATACTGTCAGGGAATCCACCAAGGAGGGGTCCTCCCATGAAACGCAGTAAACGACTCACTCTTTTGTGGGCGGTGCTGGCAGCCCTGGTGCTGCTCACCGGAGCCATTGCCGCCCCCATTTTATGCCGCTCCTTCTACTATGTCCACATCGACGCGCTGAACCTCACCGAACAGATCGGCCTGTCTGAGACCGAAATCCGCCGGGCCTATAACGAGATGATGGACTACTGTACCGGCGGCGACACCTTTTCCACCGGCATCCTCCCCCATTCCCAGGAAGGGGCCAGCCACTTTGCCGACGTGCGGAGCCTGTTTTTGCTGGACCTGCGGCTGTTGGCAGGGGGTGTGGCGGCGTGTATGGTGCTTTTCGTCCTCACCCGCCTTCTAAAACGCCGATGTGCCCCCATTCTGGGCCGTGGGCCCGGATTCTGGGCAGGAGCCGGGCTTGGGGTCAGCTTCGCCGTGATCGGCGGTCTGGCCGCCCTGGACTTTGACCGGGCCTTTGTGGTCTTTCACCACCTGTTCTTCCCCGGCAAAGACAACTGGCTCTTCAACCCCAACACCGACCCCATTATCTTCATTCTGCCCCAGGTGTTTTTCCGCAACTGTGCCCTCTTGATTTTAGGGCTGTTGCTGGTGGGATGTATCGGGATGATTGTATGGGATTTCGTCAGGCCAAAGGCACGGGTTTAAAAACTTCCCCCACTTCCACAGCGGAAAAGCCCCCTGCGGAAATCTCGGTAATTCTCGCCCCGAAGGGCACCTCCTGGCCCTCTGGCAGCAGTGCATGGACGGTGACGTGGTCGGTATAGTCCACATCCCCCACCACCCCGTCCAGGGCGGTGACCTCCAGCTTCACCCGCTCGAAGAAGTTATAGGGGCAGTCCACGGTGACCTCCACCCAGCGGCGTACCACCGAGATGCCCGACTCATCCAGGGCCAGTTTTGAGGCCTGGGTATAGGCCCGCACCAGGCCCCCGGCCCCCAACAGAATACCGCCAAAGTAGCGAGTGACCACGCAGCAGACGTTGGTCACTCTTTCTTTTTGGAATACCCCCAGCATGGGCTGGCCCGCCGTGCCCTGGGGCTCACCGTCGTCGGAGTAGCGCACCGCGCCGTCCTTGACAATGTAGCACCAGCAGTTGTGCCGGGCGTCGTGATATTTCTTCTTGGCCCACTCGATGCAGGCCCGGGCCTCCTCCTCGGTCTCAATGGGCCACACGTGGCCGATGAACTCCGAGCGCTTTTCCACCAGGGTGGCCTGAGCCTCCCGGGTGGGGATGAGGTATTCACTCATGTCAGTTCAGTCCTCCCAGTCCTCTTTGTGGGGCTTCCACCCCTCCACCAGAGGGCCCAGCCGTCCGATGGTCTTGGGGGTACACACCGCCACCACATCGATGGTCTCAGTGTAGTCCACCTTCTCCACCTTGCTCTCCCGGTACAGGGTGTCCAGCAGGCCTCCCTGGTCGTAGGGCAGATGGATGGTGACCCGGCGTGCCCCGGTGTCCAGACGGCGGCCAATGGCCTCCAGCAGCTGGGGCAGGCCCGCTCCTGTGCGGGCGGAGATGGACACAATGTCCTCCCCGTGGGGGAGAATCTCCGCCGGGGCCAGGTCGCACTTGTTAAAGACCTCCAGGCGGGGGGTCTCAGCGGCGCCCAGCTCCAGAATGAGCCGGTCCACCACGTCCGCCTGCTCCCGCCACAGGGGGTCGGAGGTGTCAATGACGTGGAGCAGCAGATCTGCAAAGGTCAGCTCCTCCAGGGTGGCCTTGAAGGCATCCACCAGCTGGTGGGGCAGCTTGGAGATAAAGCCCACGGTGTCGGAGATGAGCACGGTGCAGGTGTCCGAGATCTCCAGCATCCGGGTGGTGGTGTCCAGGGTGTCAAAGAGGCGGTTGTTGGCGGGAATGTCCGCCCCGGTGAGGGCGTTGAGCAAGGTGGACTTTCCGGCGTTGGTGTAGCCCACAATGGCCACCACCGGCACCTCATTTTTCTCCCGGCGCTCCCGCTGGGTGGCCCGCACCCGGCGCACGTCCTTCAGCTCATCCTCCAGCTTGGCAATTTTCCGGTGGATGTGGCGGCGGTCGCTCTCCAGCTGGGTCTCACCGGGACCACGGGTGCCGATGGCGCCCTCCTGCCGCTCCAGGTGCTTCCACATACCGGTCAGGCGGGGCAGCAGATACTTGTACTGGGCCAGCTCCACCTGCAAGCGGCCCTCACTGGTGCGGGCCCGCTTGGCGAAGATGTCCAGAATGAGGGCGGCCCGGTCCATCACCGTCACCCCCAGCTCCTCGGTGAGCACCCGCTGCTGAGAGGGGGAGAGGGGGTTGTCAAAGATGACAATATCCGCCCCCAGGGTGCCCACCAGCTCCTTGATCTCGGCGGTCTTCCCCTCGCCGATGAAGGTGCGGGGCTCAGGATTGGGTCTATTTTGCAGCACGGTGCCCAGACAGGTGCCTCCGGCGGTGTCCAGCAGAGCCGCCAGCTCCTCCAGGGTCTCCTCAGTGGTGTTCTCCTCCCTGGTGAGGCTGGGGGCGTTGAGCCCTACCAGGATGGCTCGGTTGATTTCTTTTACTTGTGTATCTTCGAACATAGAAACTCCTCTAACCTTCGTCTTGCTCGGACCGTGCCCTCGGCAGAGTTTCCCCGCCCCCAGGCGGGGAAATCAATTGAAATCCCGTTTTTCCCGAGGACATGCGCATCGGGAAAAACACTTCTCAGCCCGCAAGTGTGAGGCTTGCCCGTCCTTTGGGCAAGCCTTGCGCGCAGTGGGCTGCAACACTCCACCATTGAACGGGCACATGGTGTCCGTTCAATGGTGTTTGACCAGGGCCTCCACAATCTCCCCGATGTACATGGTGTGGTAATCTCCCTCCGGGTACCACTTCTCCCGCACGTCCTCCGGGATGTAGGAGGGATTCATGCGCTGGGCCATGCGCTTGCGGCACACCAGCACCATGTCCGCTTCTTCAAAATACGGGGCGTCCCCCGCTGCTGTGGCCACGGTGAAGCCGCACTCTGCCACCTTGTCCACATCTCTGCCGCTCTTGGACCCGCACAGGGCCAGCTGAGGACGGTACTCAGGGCCAAAGAAAGAAAGGGTGAAATACTCCTCACGGTCCACAAACTCCTTGGTGTACCGCTGGGGCCGGATATAGGCAATGGCAATGGGGCTGCCCCACAGGATGCCCAGGCCACCCCAGGAGGCGGTCATGGTGTTGCAGTCCTCCTTGTCCCCGGCGGTAATGAGCATCCACTGGTCACCAATGGCGGAAAAGACGTTAAAGTCCAACTCCTTGGGTTCCACTTTTTTCAACATGATGGTAGCCTCCTTGTATCTTTGATAGTTTCATTATATGCACCTTTGCATAAAAAGACAAGGAGACGTTGCACACTGCAACGTCTCCTTGAAAGAAACCATAAGATTAGCCCAAACCGAACTTCTTGTTGAAGCGGCTGACACGTCCGCCGGTGTCCACCATCTTCTGCTTACCGGTGTAGAAGGGGTGACACTTGGAGCAGACTTCCACCTTAATGTCCTTCTTAGTAGAACCAGTCTCGATCACGTTGCCACAGGCGCAAGTAATAGTGGTCTGCTGATAGTTGGGATGGATGCCTTCCTTCATGGAATTCACCTCTTTCTTTCGAAAATAAGTCCAGGAGCCCAATGACTCCATGTAAACGCAACATGTATCTTACCACGCTTAGGGAAAAAAAGCAAGGGCTTTTTCAAATTATTTTATTTTCCAGCTGATTTCTTCCCCAAGGCTGAAAAACCACAGAGTGCAGCGGCCCACGGGCCGCTCCAGAGCCTGGGACAGAGCCCGGCTGTAAGCCTCCAACTGGGGCCGATATTCCCTGGCCCGCTGCTCCACCGTGGCCTCGCTGACCCGGTCGGTTTTGAAGTCCAGCACCGTCACGGTGCCGTCTTCCTCCACAAACCAGCAGTCCACCACGCCCTGGAGCAGCACCTCCTCCCCCGCCTCGGCGTTGGGATAGTAGTCGGCGGCGGGCACCAGCATGGAAAATTTAAATTCCCGCTCCATCTGGGGAGAGGCCACCAGCCGCTGTCCCAACGGAGACCGGAAGAAAGCCAGCACCCGCTCTGGGTCCACCGCCTCCCCCTGCTGGGGGGTGATAAACTGCTGAGCTACCAGCCGGGCAATCTCCTCCTGAACCTCCTCCAGGGAGCCGGTGCGGTCAAAGTTCAGATACTGCATCACCATGTGCAGGGCGGTGCCCTGCTGGGCGGGGGTGAGGGGCCGCTGGCTCTGGAACACCGGGCGGCGCAGGGTCACTGTGGGCTTGGCGGGGGCGAACTCCACCCCGTCCTGGGCTGCCTCGGCGTCCTTGTCCCGCCCCTTCAGCTGGGTGGCAGTGAGCTTGGAGGGCATCTGGGCAGAAACACCGTGGGGATAGGTCCAGGTGAGGACGTCCTGCCACCCCTGGGGCAGCTCCACCGCCTGCTCTGCCTCCCCGCCCATCTCCAGGGGCCCCACCCGGGCCCCATCCTCCTGGGTGGGGGTGAGCAGCTTCACGTCCCAGCGGTACCCCTGCTGGGGGGCGCTGCAGGGCCGCTGCAGCCCCACCTCGTCCCACAGGGGCTGACTGTCCTCCCGGCACAAAGCGGGGGTGAGCACCCACTCGGCCATACAGGAGGCCCCTGCCACCTGCCGGGGCGGCGGCGGGCACTTGGCCTGGGCCGCCAGCTTGTCCAGCTTTAAATTCTTGCCGTTGACGCTGGTGAATAGAATGAGCTTGTGCTCGGCACGGGTCATGGCCACGTACAACAGGCGCATCTCCTCGGCGATGAGCTGCTGACTTAAACGCAGAGCCACCCCGTCCCGGGCAATGGTGGAGTAGCGGAGCATCCGCTGCCGGTCCACCCGCTTGGGCCCCAGGCCTAAGTCCGGGTGGAAGAGGATGGTGGACCGGGTGTCCTCGGTGTTGAACTGGTGCTCTAAGCCGCACAGGAACACCACCGGAAACTCCAGGCCCTTGGAGCGGTGGATAGACAGAATGCGCACGCCCCCCACGCTCCCCCCCTCCACGGGGACGGGCAGGCCGTTTTCCGCCAGGCGGGTGAGGTGGATGAGGAAGGCCATGAGACCCTTGTGGCCTCCAGACTCAAACCGCCGGGCCTCCTCGTACAGGGCCATGAGGTTGGCTCTGCGTGCCCCACCCTGAGGCATGGCAGCAAAGATGGCGGGCAGGTCGGTGCGCTGGTAGATGTACCACAGCAGCTTGTGGCTGCTCTCTTCGGCGGCCAGGGCCCGCAGCTCCCCCAAGAGGGCCAGGAAGGCCACGCAGTCCGCGTCCTCCCGCTGGGCCCCCGCCTCCACCGCCTCATACACGCAGCCAGAGCACCCGGCCCGCAGCTGGGCCAGACGGTCCGGGGAGAAGGCGAACACCGGGGAGCGGAGGACGGACAGCAGGGGCACGTCCTGCCGGGGGTTGTCCACCACCTGCAACAGGGAGATGGCCACCGAGATCTCGGTGGTGCCGAAGAACTCCCTCCCCCCTTCGGCGCTCCAGGGGATGCCCGCCTCGTCCAGGGCGGCGGCATACCAGCGCAGGGTGGAGCCGGGGGAGCGGAGCAAGATCACCATGTCGTCGGGGCGCAGGGGTCGGTCCCCGATGGGGAGAGCCGAGGCCAGCAGCTCCTTCATGCGTTTGGCCACCAGCCTGGCCTGCACCAGGTCCTTGTTCACCTTGTCCTCCTGGTCGGGCAGCTGGGACAGGTCCACACAGCACAGCTCGGTGGCGTACTGGGCATCCGGCTGCAAATCCTGCCGCCCGTGGCGCAGAGCCTGGTTTTCGTCGTAGTCCAGCTCTCCCACCGACTGGGTCATAACGTTTCGGAAGACAAAATTGGTAGCGTCCAGCACCTCCGGGCGAGAACGGAAGTTGGCGGACAGGGGGATGGTGCGCCCCTGTCCCTTCTCCGCGGTCTCCCAGGGGGCAAAGCGGCGGTACTTGTCCAGGAAGATGGTGGGGTCTGCCAGGCGGAAGCGGTAGATGGACTGCTTCACATCTCCCACTAAAAACAGGTTGTCCCCCTGGGACAGGGCATCAAAGATAGCGTTTTGCACCCCGTTGGTGTCCTGGTACTCATCCACCATGATCTCCACATACCGCTTGCGCCACTCCAGGGCCAGGGGGGATGGGTTCCCCTCCCCGTCGGTGAGGAGGGCAGCGGTGAGGTGCTCCCCGTCGGCAAAGTCGATGAGGCGGTGTCGGCCCTTGAGGGCCACAAAGGCCCGGTCAAACTCCGCCACCACGTCCAACAGGGCGGTCATGGCGGGTGCAATGGCCCGCAGGTCCTCCATGGCCTCCGCCCCGGTGACCTGGAACCGCTGGCGCAGCTTCTCCAGCTGCTTTTTGCAAGTCTCCCGCAGGCCCTTGGCCCGCTCCTTCAGGGCCTCGTCACAGTCGCCCCGCTTGGCCTTGGGGCGCTCAAAGGCCACCTGCTGCAAAGCCTGGGCCAGCTCGTCCCAGCCCTGGGCCTCCTGCACCCGCTCCAGGCCATAAATGGTGGTACCCAAGGTGCCTCCATAGTTGTTCCACAAAACGGGGTCGTCCTCCAGTTCCTGCAATACCCCTTGCAGGGTGTGGGCCCAGTACTGGGCCAGCTCCTGAGCATCTGAAATAAGCAGCTTGCCCCAGGGGGTGTCCTCCGGGGCAGTCTCCCCGGTCAAATCAAAGTCCGCCTTGCGCTCCATGAGCCAGTCCAGGGGGCTTGCCTGGCTCTGGACCTTGGCGTGGATGTCCAGAATCACCGACTCCAGGGTCTGGTCGTCCCGGTCCCCGGCCATGCTGTCGGCCAAGGCCTGGAATCCTGGGTCGTTTGCAATGTTGGCGTACCGCCCCTCCAGCACCTCCTCCAGGACCTCTCGGCGCAGCTCTTCCCCGGTGCCCTGGTCGCACAGGCGGAAGTCCGGGTCCAGCCCGGCCAGGTGGCCCCACTGGCGCAAAAAGTCCAGGCAGAAGGCATCAATGGTGCAGATCTGGGCCTGATAGACCAGGGTGGCATTGCGGCGCAGGTGGCGGTCGTTGGGTCTTTGGGCCAGCCGGGCGTGGATGGCGGCGGCGATGCGGTCCCGCAGCTCCGCGGCGGCGGCATTGGTGAAGGTGATGACCAGGAAGCGGTCCACGTCCTCCCCCTGCTCGATGCGCTGCATCAATCGCTCCACCAGCACCCGGGTCTTGCCCGAGCCTGCGGCGGCGGACACCAGCAGGTCGCCCCCCCGGTTGTCCACCACCGCCTGCTGCTGGCGGGTGAGTTCAATTGCCATGGTCTCCACCTCCCATTCGGTCCTTCATCCAATTCCAAAATTCCACCGCCCGCTTGCTCCGTCTCCGGCGCAGGGTGTCCCCTAAGCACTCCTCAAAGTGGCAGGCAGAGCGGAACTCACACCACTGACAGGCGTTGTGCTGGGCGTCCCGCCAATAGGGGTCGGCGTCAATGTTGCCCACCGCCACCTGGCTGGCGGCCTGGCGCAGCACCTGGGTGACATACTCGTCCAGCTCCCGCATCTGCTCTTCGTTCACCAGGCAGTCCCGGTTGCGGGAATTGATGGGCAGATAGCGGTATTTGCCGTCTGGAGCCTCCTCCATGGCGTCAATCACCGCCGGGTCATCCAGCACCAGCCCCTGGCGGCGCAGCTGTTTCTCCTGCTCCTGGGCCACTGCCTGAGGGTCGGTGTTGCGGCTGCCATCCACCAGGGCGGTGCGGGCAGGCACGTACAGCACCCCGGCGGGGATGAGGGTCTGGTCTCCAAACAGGGCCTCGCCGTTGCGGCTGAGGGCGAAGAGGTAAAGGAGCATTTGCAACCCCCGCCCGTCCTCCACCTCCGCAAAGTCAAAGGCCTTCTTTCCCGTCTTATAGTCCACCACCCGCAGGTAGCGCTTTCCCTCGTGCTCCCAGCTGTCCACCCGGTCCACGAAGCCGGACAAACGCAGAGTGATGCCGTCCTGCTCCACCTCCACAGGGGGCAGCTGCTCCCCTCTGCCGAAGCCCAGCTCCAGCCACACGGGGACAAACTGGGAGGCGGACAGCTCCCCGGCCACGCTGTCCACCACCGTGAGCACCGACTGCTTCATGCGGTCGAAGAGCCAGCGGAACCGGGCAGTCTCGTCCTCCAGTCCCTGAAGCACCTCGGTTTCGTATCGGTCCGCCGCCTCCTTGGCCAGGGCCCGGCACTGCTCCGGGGCGGGGTGCTGGCCCAGCACCTCCTCCAGCACCGCATGGACAAAGGTGCCGTAGTCAGAGGGGGCGAACTTGGCCCGCTTTCGGGGCTGGGCCTTGAGGCCAAACCGGAGGAAGTGGCAGAAATGACAGGACTGGTACAGGTCCAGCCGGGTGGCGGACATGGGCACCGCCTTGCCGTACAGGGTGCGCACCCCCTGGGGGGACAGGCGGCCGCGCCGCCACTGTCCCGCCTCCTGGAGCCGCTGCACCCGGTCCCGCATGTCGGGCAGCTGGGACAAAGCGGTCCGCACCTGCCCCACTCGTCCTGCCGCCTCTAAGGCTGGGCCAGGGGCGGCCAGACGACAGGACACGTCGGCAGGGTCGCCGTGCCGAGCGTTGGGGAACAGCTGGGTGAGCCGCTCATAGAGGAAGCTGGGCCCCCGCTCCTGCCCCGCCCCGTCCTGCTGGGCGTAGCTGACAAACAGCCCCCCGGTGGGACGGGCACAGGTCTCATAGACGATGGTCAACTCACGCCGCAGCTGCTCCTCCTGTCGGGAAGCCAGCTCCACCTCCAGGGCCGCCAGAGCGTCCCGGTCCTGGTCGGAGAAGAGGCCGGCGGCGGGGGCACAGCTGGGGATGGCCGTGGAGTCTGCCCCCAGGAAGAACAGGTATTTGCACTCCTTGTGGGCCATGCGGGGGGCCTCGCCGACCGTGACCCGGTCCAGGGACACGGGGATGGCTCCCACGTCGTACTGACTGAGCACCAGGGCGAAGAGGCGGGCAAACTCCTCCATCTCCAGCTGGGTATCCCCCAGCAGCAGGGCGCACTGCTCCAGGCCCCCCACCACAATGTCCCACAACTGACGGTACTGGGCGGCGGTGTTCAGGTCGCCCCGGCGCTCCAGGCTGGCCGCCCGCTCCTCCAGGCGTTTTGGCAGGTCGATGTCCTCCAACAGCTGATAGAGGGCCTGGGCCCGCCCCGCTCCCGTCTGGTCGGGACACTTGCGCATCCGCTCCAGAGGGGCGATGACCTGGCGGCGCAGAGCGTCCAGCCGCTGGACCAGGGCGGTGTCCTCCTCGGAGAAGGTGAGGCCGTATCCCTGGGGGTGCATGTTCCAGGGCTTTTTCCTGGTCCACAGGCTCCCCTTGATGTTCCAGGTGAGGACATAGTTTTCCAGGGTGTCCCGCTCCTCCTGAGTTAGCGGGGTGAGGTCGGTTTTCAGGTAGCGGAACAGCTCCTCATAGGGGTAGTCCTGGGCAGCCGCCGCCAAAGCCGAAGTGACCAGGGCCAGCACCGGGTGGCGCAGCACGTCCTCCATGGCGCTGAGGTAGACGGGGATGCCGTACTGGGCAAAGACGCTCTCCACCAGCTCCCCGTACCCCTCCAGCCGCCGGGGACACACCACAATATCTCGGCAGCGCACGTCTCCTGTGCGCAGCAAGGCCACGATCTCACTGGCCGCCCACTCCACCTCCTGCCGGGGGGTGGCGGCCTGGGCTAGGGTTACGGGGCACTCCGCCGTCCACGGGTCCGGCAGGGAACCGTACAGATGCCCTTCCATCCAGGCCAGGGCTGGGTGGCTGGGCTGGGGGCGGTGGAGGGTCTGCTCCTCCACCCCTGCCCCGCTCCGGCGGGCCAGGCGCTTGAGCCGGGAGGCAGCCCGCAGGGCGGGCTCAAAGATGCCCTCCGGGTCGTTGTCCGGGTCACACACCAGGGCCACGGTGACATGGGCCTGGTGAATGAGCTGCTCCAGCACCTGCTCCTCCTGGGGGGTGAAGTCGGTGAAGCCGAACACGGCGATCTCCTTGCCACGGGCCCACCCCGTTTCCGTCAGCTGCTGGGCCAGCACGTCCAGGCGGTTGCGGGGGTCGGCGGCTCCCTGGGCAGCCAGGGCCTCATAGGCGGCATACAACAGGCCAATGTCCCGCCACTTGTCCCCCTGCTGGCCGCCCAGCTCCTCCCCGGCCTCTAAGAGCTGCTGGGGCTGCACACAGCAGCTCTTGCACTCGTCGATGGTGGCCAGCACGTGGGTGAGGAAGGCGGGCTTCCGGGAGGGGGAACGGTAGATCCGCAGCTGTGGGGCGCATTGGCGCAGAGCGGCGTACATCAGCAGCATCCGCCCGCCTCCGTCCAGCACCGGGGCGGCTCCGCCCCCTGCCACCTCCCGCAGCCGTCCGGCCAAACGGGTGAAGGAGAGCACCTCACAGGTGCGGGAGGCCCCGTTGCCCAGCACCTGGCACATGGCCCGCTCGCTCTCGTGGGAGTACTGCTCGGGCACCAGCAGCAGGCGGCGCTGGGCCGGGGACGCCCCCAGCCGCTCCAGCAATTCTCTTCGTATTTCCTGCCCCGCCCGGGCATACAATAGGGTGAGCAAAGTCTCTCACTCCTTCCTGAGTTTTTCTCCTATTCTACCATACCGAGTATCATAAGAAAACCACCCATCCGGTTGAGATGGGTGGTTACAGTGTGTTTTAAGATATGGGGCTCAGCAGCAGATTCAGGTCCACATTCCCCTCAATCCCCGCCACGCTGCCCTGGTGGCTGTACTGCCACATGGTAAACTGATAGGGGAAGGTGGGGGTGCTCTGGTACTGGGCCAGCCACAGCTCATACTCGGTGAGCTGGGTTAAATCGATGCGGTCCATGAGCCACGTGACATTGCCGTAGATCATGGGCTGGTATCCTGCCTGGGCAATGGTTTGGCAAAAGGCCTGGGTGATCTGGGTGGCGGTCTCCACACCCAAGTCATCGGTGCGAGCCTCGTCATGGGCCACCTGCTCCAGGTCAAATACCACAGGGTAGGTGATGGAATAGCCCTTCAGGGCCTCCAACACGTACTCTGCCTCCTCCACCGCCTCGTCCACGGTGACGGCCTGGGAGAAGAAGTACACCCCCACGTCCAGCCCAGCCGCTGTGGCTCCCTGGATGTTTTGCTGGAACTTGTCGTCCAGCACCAGGTTGCCCGTCTCCCCGTAGCCCCGGAAGCCCAGGCGTATCATGGCAAAGGAGATGCCGTCGGCCTTCACCGCCGCCCAGTCGATGTCCCCGTTGTAGGTGGACACGTCCACCCCTGCCAGGGCCTGGGTGCCGTCTGGGGCCGTGTACTGATACCGTTCGTTCTCCTCACTCAGCCCGCTCCAGTCGTAGCTGTGCTGGGCCAGATCGTCCTTGAGAGGCGAAATGGTGATGCCGTTGGCTCCCATATATACATAGGACTGGGGGAACAGTTTTTGGAGAAAGGTGGTGGTGAGGCCATACTGGTAGGCCAGGTCCCGGATGGTGCTCTTGGCCACGGTATTCTCCAGCAGCCACTCCACCCGGTTGTGGAGCTGATACACCTTCCAGCACAGGCCGCCGAAGATGGCCACCAACAGACACAGGGCCATCGCCCATGTTTTCCCAGGCCGTTTCCGTTTCTGCTGGGATGCCCGCCTCAACTGTTCAGAGGTCTCCTCCGCTGTCTCTCTCTCCTGGTCTAACATCTGATGTTCCAACGGGTATCCCTCCTTTCCCCACATTATATGGATTTTCGCTACTGAATGCAATGAAAAAATCTGCCACAGAGGTTTCCCTCTGTGGCAGATGAAGACTGTCAAAAAGCCAACGTCCACACAAGAAGTTCGGACTTGCTTGCATGGGCCAAAGCCCTCGGCAGAGTTTTCCCGCCCGCTGGCGGGAAAATAAATTGGAATGGCGTTTTTTCCGAGGACATGCGCATCGGGAAAAACACTTCTCAGCCCGCCAGTGTGGAATCGGGTCGTCCTTTGACCCGATTATGCATGCAGCGGGCTGCATCCCCTCGAGAAAATGCTCGCATTTTCGAGAAGTAATTATTGGGGATTGACGGTGTAGTTGGGAGCTTCCTTGGTGATGTAGATATCGTGGGGGTGAGACTCCCGGAGACCGGCGGCAGTGATCTGGGTGAACTGGGCCTTGGTACGCAGCTCGTCGATGGTGCCGCAGCCGCAGTAGCCCATACCGGCCTTCAGGCCGCCCATCATCTGATAGATGGTGTCGGCCACAGGTCCCTTGTAAGGCACGCGGCCTTCCACGCCTTCGGGCACCAGCTTCTTGTTGTTCTGCTGGAAGTAACGGTCCTTGGAGCCGCAGGCCATGGCGCCCAGAGAGCCCATGCCACGGTAGACCTTGAACTGACGGCCCTGGTAGACCTCGGTGTCGCCGGGGGACTCCTCGCAGCCAGCCAGCAGGGAGCCCAGCATGACCACGTTGCCGCCAGCGGCAATGGCCTTGGCGATGTCGCCGGAGAACTTGATGCCGCCGTCAGCAATGATGGGCACGTCGTACTCAGCAGCCACACGGGCGGCATCGTACACGGCGGTGATCTGAGGCACACCGATACCGGCCACCACACGGGTGGTGCAGATGGAGCCGGGGCCGATACCGATCTTCACGCAGTCGGCGCCAGCCTCGATGAGGGCCCGAGTGCCCTCGGCGGTGGCCACGTTGCCGGCGATGAGCTGCACGTCGGGGTACAGGCTCTTGATGCGCTTGACGCAGTTGAGGATGTTCTGGGAGTGGCCGTGAGCGGAGTCCAGGCACAGCACGTCGGCACCAGCCTCCACCAGGGCAGCCACACGGTCCAGCACGTCGGCGGTAACACCGATGGCGGCGCCCACCATCAGGCGGCCCTTCTCATCACGGGCGGAGTTGGGGTACACCTGGGCCTTGTCAATGTCCTTGATGGTGATCAGGCCCTTCAGGTGGTTCTCGCTGTCCACGATGGGCAGCTTCTCGATCTTGTGGCGGCGGAGGATCTCACGGGCCTCCTGGAGGGTGGTGCCCTCGGGAGCGGTGACCAGGTGGTCCTTGGTCATCACGTTGTCAATGAGCTGAGACATGTCGGTCTCAAACTTCATATCACGGTTGGTGATGATACCAATGAGCTTGCCGTTGTCGCAGATGGGCACACCAGAGATGCGGTACTTCGCCATCAGCTCGTCTGCCTCAGCCAGGGTATGGCCTGGGCCGAGGAAGAAGGGGTTGGTGATAACGCCGTTCTCACTGCGCTTGACCATGTCCACCTGCTCGGCCTGAGCGCCGATGGACATATTCTTGTGGATGATACCCAGACCGCCTTCCCGGGCCAGGGCGATGGCCATCCGGGACTCGGTGACCGTGTCCATGGCGGCGCTCACCACAGGGATATTCAGGGTGATCTTGCGGGTGAGACGGGTGTGCAGGTCGATGTCTGCGGGGAGCACGTTGCTCTCGGCAGGAATCAGCAGCACGTCGTCGAAGGTCAGACCCATTTTTACAAATTTGTCATTGTATTGAATCTGCGACATTTTACCACTCCTCCAAAATTGTATTGATATTTTATTTTACGCTCTGGAAAAAAGGGTGTCAAGTTGAACGTACAACAATGGATGTTTTCGGTACTTTTGACCAGTGGAACCGGGAAATCAGCTGGTCCGGTGTGGCACTTTTTGGCGTATCCTGCAAACCCGCCAGCCAGCCCAGCCAGCCCACCAGCTCCTGGGGCGTGTATGTTTCCCGCAGCACCCCCATATCCAGGTCCCGGTCGCGCTTGGATAGCCGCCGCCCCTGGGCGTCCACCAGCAGAGGCAGGTGGTAAAACTGGGGCGGCTCATACCCCAGGGTCCGGTGGAGCCACGCCTGGGCCGGGGACGAGGAGAGCAGATCACAGCCCCGCACCACGTGACTCACGCCCATGAGGGCGTCGTCCACCACCACAGCCAGCTGATAGGCCCACACCCCGTCGGAGCGGCGGACGATAAAGTCCCCGCAATCCCGGTCCAGCTGCTGGGTGTAAGGGCCCATGTGGCCGTCCTCTATGGTAATCTCCTCTCGGGGCACCCGCACCCGGAAGGCCGGGCGTCTCCCCGCTGCCTCCAGGTCCTGCCGCTGCTGGGCCGTGAGGTGGGCGCAGCGGCCTGAATACACCACCGCCCCGTCCGAGGCGTGGGGGGCCGAAGCGGCCAGACGCTCCGCCCGGGTGCAGTAGCAGGGGTAGATAAGCCCCAGCTCTTCCAGGCGGCGGAATGCCGCCTCATAGTGGTCCCAGCGGCGGGACTGGCAGTATTCGGGCTCTAAGCCGCCCTCGTCCCAGTCCAGGCCCAGCCACTGCAAATCCTCCACCAGCTGCTCCGCCTTGTCCAGAGAGCACCGCTGGGGGTCCAGGTCTTCAATGCGCAGCACCATCACCCCGCCCTGGCTGCGCACATCCAGCCAGGCCAGCAGCGCCGCCAGTAGGTTTCCCAGGTGCATCCGCCCGCTGGGACTGGGGGCAAACCGTCCCCGTACCGTCATGGTCCATCTCTCCTGTTGATAAAATAGCGCTCGTGCCGCTGCAAAAAGCAGCGGCACGAGTGAATATGGATTACTTATTCTGGAAAATCTGGAAGATGTCGTCGAAGGGGTCCTTCTCCTTCTCCTTGGGCTGCTCCGTCTCCTCCTTACCGGGAGTGGGGTTGCTCACGCCGCCGAAGCCGGTGGCGATGACGGTGACCCGAATCTCATCCTGGAGGGAGTCGTCAAAGGCGGCGCCCATCATGAAAAGGGCGTCGGGATCGGCCACTTCCTTGACCATCTCGGCGGCCACTTCCACCTCGTCCAGACCGATGTCCATGGGACCGGTGATGTTGACGATGATGCCCTTGGCGCCCTGGATGGAGGTCTCCAGCAGGGGGCTGTTGATGGCCAGACGGGTGGCCTCTTCAGCGCGGTTCTTACCGGCGGCGCGGCCCACGCCCATGTGAGCCAGACCGGCGTCCTTCATGACGGCGGTGACATCGGCGAAGTCCAGGTTGATCAGGCCAGTGGTGGTGATCAGGTCGGAGATGGACTGCACAGCCTGACGCAGCACGTCGTCGGCGATGGCGAAGGCGTTGGCGAAGGTGATCTTCTCGTCGGTGGCGTACTGGAGGCGGTCGTTGGGGATGATGACCAGGGAGTCCACCTTGGACTGCAGCTCCTCAATGCCCTTCATGGCCTGGTCCATACGGCGGCGGCCCTCAAAGCTGAAGGGCTTGGTGACCACGCCCACGGTGAGGATACCACGGGACTTGGCGATCTCAGCCACCACGGGAGCGGCGCCGGTGCCGGTGCCGCCGCCCATACCGGCGGTGACGAACACCATGTCGGTGTTGTCCAGCAGAGCGGAAATCTGGTCCTTGCTCTCCTTGGCGGACTCACGGCCCACCTCGGGGTTGGCGCCAGCGCCCTTACCGGCGGTGAGCTTCTCGCCGATGGGCAGCTTCTGGGTGGCCTCGGAGGCGGCCAGGCACTGACGGTCGGTGTTCACAGCAATGAACTCCACCCCCTGCATGCCCACACGCACCATGCGGTTGACCACGTTACAACCGCCGCCGCCGACACCGATGACCTTCAAGGTGTCGCCACTTTTTACCTCAGAATCCATGACAAAAGCCATAAATATGACCCTCCTATATCCAAAACAGTTTGTGTCAATGCCTGCAATAATCCAGACTACAAATCACATTTTATTTTAGCGGCTTTTCCTCACGGGGTCAATAGTGAAATGCAAGTTTTTTTGCAGAATTTTGTCGCGTCCTTTTGGCAGTTCCAGCCAATAAAACGAAAAAAGCCCCCACCCCGCACAAATGGGCGGGATGGGGACGCATGGGTTTCACGCTTCTGGAGTGGCAGAGGGCTCCGGGGACGCTGAGGCTGTGGGCTCTGTGGAAGCCGAGGACTCCGGGTCCGGCGACTGGGAGGCCGCAGGGTCCGGAGCGTCCGAAGCTGTGGCGTCCGGGTCCGGGCTGGCACTGGGCTCGGGCTGGGCGGACTGCTTGGGGTTTTGGACAAACACCTTGTTGTCGGAAACGGTGAAGTCAAACACCCGGGCCTCACCCTGGGGCAGCTTGCCGCTGTCCAAAGCCGCCTGGAACAGGTTGAGCATCTGGGCATAGTCCCCGTGGAGGGGGAACCGCAGCTGATGGATGCCGTAGTTGACCAGAATGGAAGAGGCTGCCGAGCAGTCAAACTGGGTACACTGGCTCAGCTTCCCCGCCTGGTCCAAGGCCTCCATCAGAGGGACGATGGCCTCCCCCTTGGACTGGTCCGCTTCGCTGACCTGCATGGGCTGGCCCGCCTGGGGGTCCACCACCTCCAGGCCCACAATGGCAATGCCCTGGTTTTGGTTGGTGGTCTCCAGCAGGTAGCCGTCGGAGGCCATGAGCCATTGGCGGCCATTGCCTTCCACGGTGGCGGCCACCGTGCGCTCCACCACCTGGAGGGTCACCTTGTCCGGGAAGGTGTGGCCCACCACCACCCGCTGGACATAGGGCAGCTTGCTGCCCACCAGCTGGTTGATCTGCCAGGTCCACAGGGTCACCAGGTTATCCCCCATCTCGATCTCCGAGGCGTCAATGATCTCCTGGGCGGTGTAGTGGGAGTTGCCCTCTACCTTCACCTCATTGACGCGGAAGAAGATGACACAGGCGGTGACAATGGCTGCTACCACTGCCACCAGAGAGATCAATTTATAGAAAAACCGAAACCGGCCTCGGCGCCTGGTGCGCCGGGGGTGCTTCCGCTCACGTGCCATGCCAAATCACCTCTGTGGTAAATTTATCTGCGCTGTATCTGGGCCCCCAGGCGGTTAAACATCTCCTCCAGGCGCTCATAGCCCCGGTCGATGTGTTCTACACCTCGCAGCTGGGTCTCACCCTGGGCTCCCAAGGCGGCTACAGCCAGTGCGCCACCGCCCCGCAGGTCGGTGGCGGACACTTGGGCCCCATGGAGCCGCTTCACTCCCCGCACCCACGCCCCTTGTCCGTGGAGGGAGATATCCGCTCCCATCTCCCGCAATTCCGGCACATGGCCGAAGCGGCGGGAGAACATCGTCTCTTGAAAAATGGTGGTGCCCCGGGCAGTGGCAAAGGCCGCCATCACCGGAGCCTGGGCGTCAGTGGGAAAGCCAGGATAGGGGGCGGTGGCCACCGGCCCCACCGACTTCATGGGGATATCTCCCCTACGGCAAAACCAGATGCGGCCCGGTGCGCTGCGCACCCGGCATCCCCCCTGCTCAAACAGCTGGAGCACCGTGGACAGGTGCCGCCAGTCCACGCCCTGGAGCTCCACCTCGCCCCCTGCCGCCGCCACCCCGGACAGCAGAGTGGCCGCCACAATGCGGTCGCCCAAAATGGAGATCGCTCCGCCGTGGAGGGGTCGCCCACCCCGGACGGTGATGACGCTGCCTCCGGCACCCGTCACCTCACCGCCCAGGGCGTTGAGAAACTGCTGGAGCTGGACAATCTCCGGCTCCCGGGCGGCGTTGACGATGGTGGTGTCCTCCACCGCCCCTGCCCCGCACAACATGGCATTTTCCGTGGCCCCCACGCTGGGGAATCTCAAGGTCACCACCCCACCCCGGGGACGCCCCCGGCAGGTGATGGTGCCGTCTCGCTCCTCCACCTGGCACCCCATGGCCCGCAGGGCCTCCAGGTGCAGGTCGATGGGCCGGGGGCCCAGCTCGCAGCCGCCGGGATAGGTGAGGATGGCCTCCCCCATCCGGGCGGCCAGAGGGCCCAGAAACATAATGGAGGACCGCATGGCCCGCATACGGCCCTCGTCAATGGCGGTGCCCGAGGCTTGCCCGGCATCCACCACCAGTTCCTCCCCCTCCCAGCGGCAGCTGGCCCCCAGGTGTTGGAGGATGTCCACGGCGGCGTCCACATCGGACAGGCGGGGACAGTTGCGAATCGCCACTGGCTGGGGGGCCAGCAGACACCCCGCCAAAACGGGGAGCACACTGTTTTTCGCCCCCTGGACCCGCCATGCCCCCTCCAGTGGGGCGCCGCCCTGTATGTACATGACGCTCATGAAAACGCCTCCCTTTCCTTCCATTGGCACATTCTATGAAAGAAAAGGGAAAAGGGTTAAAGAAGTTCCATCAGAGCCTTGTAGATGTCCTCTGCCGCCCGGGGGGTGGCCAGCTCCTTCATAGCCCGGCTCATCTCCCGGCGCTTGTCGGCGTTGGCCAGCAGGGATACGGCGGTGTCGTACAAGCTCTGGCCGGAACAGTTTTTCTCCTCCAGCAGCTCCGCCGCCCCACGGTCTGCCAACACCTTGGCGTTTTTGAACTGATGGTTGGCGGCCACATAGGGAGAGGGCACCAGCACCGCAGGCTTGCCCATGGCGGTGAGCTCGCCCAGGGTGGAGGCCCCGGCCCGGCAGATCACCAGGTCGGCGGCTGCCATCACCGTGGGCATGTTGTCAATGTAGGGGCGGACCTCCTGGTTCGTCACCGACACGCCCCGCTCTTTGAGGTGCTGGGCCATGGTCTCATAGTCCCGGCCACCGCTGTGGATGTAGTGGAAGGGTCTGCCCTCCTCCACCCATCGCTGCACGAAGTCCTCGGTCATCAGGTTCATGTCCCGGGCCCCCTGGGACCCCCAGAAGGACACCACCAGAGGCTTGTCGTCGGTGATGCGCAGTTCCCGCCGGGCCTGGGCCCGGTCCAGGCGGAAAAAGGCACCCCGCACCGGGGTACCTGTCACCGCCACTTTTTTGGCGTGGGTATAATACTCCGCCGCCTCGGGGAAGCCCACCATCACCAGGTCCACCCGCTTGGCCAGCACCCGAGTGGTGAGGCCGGGGAAGGCGTTGGACTCGTGAATGGCCGTGGGGATGCCCATGCGGGTGGCCTCCCGCACAGCGGGGAACGAGGCGTAGCCTCCGGTGCCCACCACCAGGTCAGGCTTAAACTGTCGCAAAATCCGGGAGGCCTGCCACTGCCCCACCGGCACTTTAAACACACTTTTGAAGTTGTGGCGGATGATCTTCCAACTCAGCTGCCGCTCGAAGGTGGACACCTTCACACAGCGGATGGGATACCCCGCCTGCTCCACCAATCGCTTTTCCATCCCCTTCTCTGCCCCCACAAAGAGGACTTGACAGCCGGGATGGTATTTCTCAAAGGTCTGGGCCACGGCCAGGGCCGGGTTGACGTGCCCCGCCGTGCCGCCGCAGGTAAACAGTACCTTCATGCTCCCCCTCCTACTCTTCCTTTGGCGCCACGATTTGCCTGGACACCGCTAAGATCAGGCCCACTTCCGCCAACTGAACCACCAGGGCGGTGCCGCCGTAGCTGAAGAAGGGCAGCGAGATACCGGTGGTGGGCAGAGCGCCGGTGACCACGCCGATGTTCAGGATAACCTGGGCCGCCAGCTGGGTGTTGACACCCACAATCATCAGGCTGCCGAAGCGGTCCCGGGCGTGGAGGGCCAGCCAATAGCCCCGAATGATGAGCAGGGCGAAGAGGATAATGATGAGGCAGGCGCCGATGAGCCCCAGCTCCTCACAGACAATGGCGAACACAAAGTCGTTGTGCTCCTCGGGGAGGAACATGTACTTCTGACGGCTGTTGCCCAGCCCGGTACCCAGCAGGCCGCCGGAACCGATGGCAATCTGGGACTGCCACAGCTGGTAGCCGTCTCCCCGCAGGTCGCTGCCGGGGTTGAGCCAGGACTGCATACGGGCGGTCATGTACTCAGTCTGGGTGATGAGGAAGAGCAGCGCCGCACCCACGGCAGCGCCGCCGCCCACGAACCAGTACAGCCGGATGCCCGAGGCGAACAGCACCGCCGCCGCCCCCGAGCACACCAGAATCATACCGGACATGTGGGGCTGCTTGTAGAGCAAGAAGAGGATCAGCAGCAGAATCACCGCGTAGGGAATCAGCTCCAGCAGGCCGATGTTCTCGGCAAACTCTCCCATGCGGCCCCGGAGGGTACGCCGATTCCACTTCTTGGGGGGCGCTTTGATCTGGTCCTTCCGCTTGGACAGCCGGGCGGCAAAGAACAGAATCACCGCCACCTTCACCAGCTCGGAGGGCTGGAAGGAGAAGCCGATGTCCAGCCAGCGCCGTGCGCCGTTACTGGTTCGTCCCAGAGGGGTAAAGACCAGAATCAGCAGGAAGATACTGCCCGCAAGGGCGGGTACAGACAGCCCCCGCCACCACTGGTAGTCGATTTTCGACACGATATACATGCCGACCACACCTGCCACGGCAAACTTCAGCTGTCCCAGAAAATAGAAATAGGGGTTGCCTCCTGTCTTCACGCTGGGGTCCAGGTCGTAGTAGGCAGAAGCATAGGAGGCCGAGAGCAGCATAACCAGGCCGATGGCCGTCAGCAGCAGCACCAGGGCCAGGTAGGGCAGGTCCAGCGGCCCCCGGGCCAGTTGCTGCTCTATGGTGAGATCTCGTTTGGCTTTTTTGCGCACGGGTGCGCCTCCTTCCCGGAAAGAAAAATGCGAAGTAGGGCCTGGAGTCAGGTCCCGTTACACGCCGTAGCGGTACATCACGCCGGCAAAGGCCAGCAGACAGAAGGCCACGGTGATGGCGGTAAAGGTGAGCACAATGCGCACCTCGCTCCACCCACCCAGCTCCAGGTGGTGGTGGAGGGGGGCCATACGGAAAATACGCTTGCCGTGGGTGAGCTTGAAGTAGGTCACCTGGATGATATCGCTCATGGTCTCAGCGATGTAGATGATACCCACGGGGATGAGGATGAGGGGTGCGTCCACGGCGAAGGCCATGCCGCACACGGCGCCGCCCAAAAACAGGGAGCCGGTATCCCCCATGAACACCTTGGCGGGATAGAAATTGTAAATGAGGAAGCCCAGAATGCCTCCGGCCAGAGCGGCGGCAAAGGCCCCCACGCTGCCCTTATCCCACCAGGCAGCCAGCAGGGAGAAGAAGATGGCCACAGGCAGGGTCACAGAACCCGCCAGACCGTCCAGGCCGTCGGTGAGGTTCACCGAGTTGACACAGCCCACCAGCACGAAGGCGGCAAACACCAGGTACACCGCCCAGGGCAGAGGAATGTCGATGTTGGCAAAGGGGACGTACAGGTTGGGGGAGAGATAGCCGAAATTGCGCATCAGGGCCAGGAAGGCCACGGACACAGCCAGCTGCAGCAGCAGCTTCCACCCGGCGGTGAGGCCGGTGTTCTCATGCTTACGCACCTTGGCAAAGTCGTCGATGAAGCCAATGCCCCCGTATACCAGGGCCAGGCCCAGCACGATGAGGGCGGAATAGTCTCCGCTCATCAGGTCCTTCCAACAGAAGATCAGCACCGCCACCGTGATGCCCACCATAAACATAATACCGCCCATGGTGGGGGTGCCCTGCTTGGTCATGTGCCAGTTGGGGCCAATCTCTTTGATGGATTGGCCGGCCTTCATGGCCCGGAGGACGGGAATCAGAAACTTACCCACCACCGCAGTGACCAGAAAGGCGGTTGCCGCCGCTGCGAAACTCATCATGGTTTATTAACCTCCACTCTCTCTTTTGTATCTAGGATTGGTTCAAACGCTGGGCCGCCTGCTCCAGTGGTACGCCCAGCGCCACAGCCGCCGCCAAGGCGGCCAGACTCTCATAGAGGCCGCCCTGCCCCCGGGGTACCCGCACCCGGAGCAGATCGTCTCGGGTGAGAGCCTCAAACTCCACCCGCTGGCGGCGCAGACAGACATTTTTGGCGGTGAGGTCCGCCTGGGGCCTGCCGTCGGAGTAGGCGAACACCCGGCCTCTCATGGCCCGGGCCGTCCGCCGCCCCTCCCCGTCGTCCAGGGCCACCACCGTGACCCCGGCCCGCCGGGACAGCTCCCACCGGGCCACCGCACAGGGGGATAGGGTGCGGCGGTCCCGGGGCTCGAAGTTTTCCACCACCACAGCCTGATAGCGGGACGTGTCGTCCCCCGCCATGGCAGCCTCGTAGGGGGTCAATTCCACCACCGGTGCCCCGGTCAATCGGCGCAGCAGGTGGGCCGTGGCGGTGTTGCCCCGCCCCACCACGGCAATGGGGTCATCAATCTGGGAGTTCTTGATCGGCGTAGTCGATAACACTGCTGACAAACCTCACTTCCACCACGGTGCCCGGTGATACCTCGGTATTGGCGGCGATGCTCTGGTTGATGGCCTCCAGGTTGCCGCCTTCGTCAGTCACACCTGTGGCTCGCAGGAATAGGCCCATCTCTTCCAGGGTATTTTTGGCCTCCGAGGGGCTCAAGCCCTCCAGGTCGGGCACCTTCACCTTGTCCTTGGGTACCTCTTCGCCCAGATACAAGATCACGGTGGAACTGCCGGGGATGGTCACACCGGAGGCGGGCAGCTGCCCGGTGACGGTGTTGCCACTGCCCACGGTGCGGCAGCGGATGCCACGGTCGGTGAGCAGGCCCTTGGCCACGGTGAGCTCATAGCCGGTGACGTTGATCATGGTGGTGTCCGAAGCTTCCAGCTCGTCGGTGGTATACTGCTTCTCCACACCCATGTAGTCCAGAATGTCGGCCAGCAGCTGCCCGGCCATGGGGGCGGCGATGTTACCGCCGCTGATGTAGGTGCCGGAGGGGGTGTAGTTGGAGTTGGAGGCCGACTGCTCGGGGGAGTCGTAGGCCAGCAGCACCAGCACCTTGGGGTTATCCACCGGGGCAAAGCCCATGAAGGAACAGATCAGGTCGCCGGAAGTCTCGTCTCGCTTCTGAGAGGTACCGGTCTTACCGCCGATGCGGTAGCCCGCCATATAGGCATTACGGCCAGAGGCGGAGGGTCCAGCCACCACGCTCTCCAGCATACCACGGAGGGTGGAGGAGGTCTCCTCGCTGATGACCTGGCGCACTTCCTGTACCTGGTGGTAGTAGGTGCTGTTGCCATCGTCGTCACTCACCGACTGCACCACGTAGGGCTCCAGCAGGTGGCCGCCGTTGATGACAGAGGCAAAGGCAGTGGCCATCTGAACGGGGGTGATCTTAAAGGTCTGACCGAAGGAGGCGGTGGCCACGGAAGTCTCACCGTAGATGCTGGTGAAGAAGTCCCGTCCGCCGGACCAGAACACGCTGGTGCCCTCTCCGTACAGGTCGATGCCGGTGGAGTCAAACAGGCCGTAGCTCTCCAGGTAGTCCCAGAAGGTATCGGCGCCCATTTTGGCGGCAATCTGCATCATACCGTCGTTGCAGGAATTCTCCAGCACCTGGGTCACTGTCTGGTCCCCGTGTCCGCTTCTCTTGTGACAGGTGATGTATCGGTCGGCCACCTTCTGACCGCCGTCACAGTAGAAGTGGTCGTCGGGAGAGATGATGCCCTCCTCCAAGGCCGCGGCCACCACCAGAGGCTTAAAGGTAGAACCGGGCTCGTAGGTGTCAGACAGGGTCTTGTTTCTCCACTGGAGGTTAAGGGCGTCGCTGACGGCCTGGTTGTACTCGTCGCTGTCCTCGCCGTACTCCTCGGCCAGGGATTTCAGTTCATCCAGCAGTTCCTGGTCAAAGACGCTGGCATAGCTGTTTGGGTCAAAGTTGGGGCTGCTGGCCATGCCCAGCACCGCTCCGGTGGAGGGGTCCAGGGCAATGGCGAAGCCACCCTTTTTCACGTTGTAGGTCTTGATGCCCTCCTCCAGGGTCTGCTCCAGCATGGACTGGATGGTGGCATCAATGGTCAGGTGGAGGTTGCCGCCGTTCTCGGCGTCGATGTACTCCTCATAGGTGGAGAGCATCTCGGTGCCGGCTCCCGTCTTGGAGGTGACCACTCGTCCGGTGGCCCCGGACAGCACATCCTGGTACAGGGCCTCCACGCCCTGGGCACCCACCTTCACGCTGCCGCTGCTCTCGGTATAGGCCATGAAGCCCAGGATGTGGGCGCCCACCGAGGAGTAGGGGTAATAGCGCTTGCTGGAGGGCTCGAAGTAGAGCATGGAGGAGAGTTTGTTCTCCTTAATAAACTCCCGCACCGCGGTGGTCTCCTCCTCCTCCAGCTCGTAGGCCAGAGGCTCATAGGCGGAATCGGTGTTCTCAATGCGCTGGCGCAGCCGGTCCTCGTTGAGGCCCAGCAGGTCCACCAGGCCGTCCACGATCAGGTCCCGCTTGTCCTCGATGGCCTGCTCGTACTCCTCCTGCTTCAGGTTGCCGTCCTCGTCCTCATAGCTGCTCTTGTTCACCGAAACCACCACGTCCCGGGGGGAGAGGATCAGCTGATAGACGGTGCCGGACCGGGCCAGAGTACGGCCCTGGGCGTCGTAGATGGCACCCCGTCCGGCGTTGACCGCCACGTCCAGGGTCTGCTGATTGGCCGCCCGCTGCTCCCATTCGTCGTGCTGGAAGATTTGCAGCTTCACCAGCTGGGCCACCAGGGGCACAAAGGCCAGCACTCCCACCACCGCCAGCAACACCACCGTGCGGCGGAAGAGACTACGGTTTCCCTGTCCAGGGGAGCGGCGTGAATTGGATTTGGGTTTTTGCATATGTCTTCGCTCCTATATATATTCCGGTTTGGCGTGGCGGCATATCGGGACAAGAAGGGCGTAAGAAACCGGTCAAAGTTTTCTTACGCCCCTCATTCTCTCTTATGTCCGCATTTCATTGTATGTGTTCTGGGGCGGCCATTATGACAGCATGCCGCTCAGAAATTCCTCAATTTGGCGAATCAGGCCGGAGACTCCCTCCCGAGCCTCCTGGTAGTACACCACACTGTCGTCCTGGGACAAGTCCAGGTAGACGGTCTGGCCTGCGCCCGCCTCCACCATGGAACCGTCAGCGGTGAGCTGCTGCTCCAACGCCGTCAGGTCAAAGGTCTTTTCATACTGGGCCATCAGTGTTTTTTTCTCGTCCTGCAACTCGGACAGGGTAGAACGCAGTTCTACCGTCTCCGCGTTGACCATGGCCAGCTGGGCGCTGCACACCACCAGCAACAGGGCACAGGCGATGGCTGCCACAAATCCTACGATGGTGAAGGGCGCCACAGCGCTCTGGGCCCGGACCTGTACCTGGGGCCGGGTGGCCACCCGCTCCCGGGGTCGGACCCTGGGCCGCCGGGGCTGCTCCACCTCTCTTCTCCGCTCCCGGGCGGGGGCGGTGTTGTCTACTTTATAAGCTACGTTGCCATAGGTGGCGTACTGTCTAACTTTGCGCTGGGTTGCCATAGTGATGTCTCCTTTTATTATCTCACTCACAGCTTCTCTGCCACACGCAACTTGGCACTGCGAGCCCTTGGATTCTCTTCAAGTTCCTGGGGGGTGGAAACAATGGGCTTTTTCCCCACCAGGCGCACCTTGGGGGTCTTCCCGCACACGCACACGGGGAAGTCCGGGGGGCAGGTACACCCCTTGGCCCACCCTGCATAGGCCGTCTTCACCAGGCGGTCCTCCAGGGAGTGGAAGGAAATGATGGCCAGCCGTCCGCCGGGATTCAAGAGGTCCAGGGCGGTATCCAGCATCCGCTCCACTTCCCCCAACTCGTCGTTGACGGCGATGCGAATGGCCTGGAAGGACCGCTTGGCCGGGTGCTGTTTCTCCCGGCACGCCTTGGCGGGCATGGCGCTGCGGATCAAATCCGCCAACTCCAGGGTGGTGCGCACCGGAGCCTGAGCCCGGTGGCGTACAATGGCGGCGGCGATGGGGCCGGCGTAACGCTCCTCCCCGTACTGCCACAAGATTCGTTTCAGCTCCTCCTGAGACCACTCGTTGACCACCTCATAGGCGGTGAGGGCGGCGGACTGGTCCATCCGCATGTCCAGAGGGGCATCCTGTAAATAGGAAAAACCTCGGGCCGCCTCGTCCAGCTGGGGCGAGGACACGCCCAGGTCAAACAACATACCATCCACGGCGGGGATATCCAACTTGCGGAGAATCTCCCCCACCTGGCTGAAGTTCCCACGCACCAGGGTCACCCGGTCCATGAGCCCTTCCAATCGGGCCGGCGCAGCTTCCAGAGCGGCGGCGTCCCGGTCAATGCCGATGAGTCGGCCGGAGGTCAGGCGCTTGGCAATCTCTCGCGAGTGCCCCGCCCGGCCCAACGTGCCGTCCACATAGATGCCGTCAGGCCTGATGTTCAAGCCGTCCAGACATTCCTGGAGCAGCACAGACTTGTGTGTATATTCCATGGATTAAATTCCCAGTCCTTCCAACAGTGCCGCAATGTGCTCGGGGTTGAGCTGCTGTGCGGTCTTGGCCTTCCAGTTCTCCGTACTCCAGATCTGGGCCCGGTCGTTGTTGCCGGTGATCACCACATCCCGATCAATCTTGGCGTAGTCCTTCAAATAAGAGGGCACCTGAAAGCGCCACTGCTTGTCCGGCTCACACAGCTGAGCCGAGGCAAAGAAGACATCCATGGAGGCTGCCTGCGCGGTGGTCAGGTTGGCCACCCGCTCTTGGAGCTTGTTCCACGCCGCCATGGGGTACAGAGTCAAGTTCTCCTTGACCCCCACAGCCAGGTAAAACTGGGAGCCCAATTCCTCCCGGAGTTTGGACGGCACAATGAGACGCCCGGCGCTGTCAAGACTATGCTCGTAGGTGCCAGTCATCCCGCGTCCCCTCCATTTCACTCCATTTCACTCCAAGTTATCCCTAGTATACATCCCCCTGGTGGAAATTGCAAGGACTTTTTTCCTGGAAAAATATGAAGTTTTCTTGAATAAAATCACGGATTCCACTGTTTATTCTGCCAAACGCCGGGAATTCCGTCACTTATTCGTTCCATACCTTCCGGGCGTCCCGGGTGGTGGAGTAAAATGGAGGACCACAGAATGTGCGCCATCCTGCGGTCCTCCATTCAAATCTCTCTTATTGATCTGCCTCGGCGTCGTAGGCGCGGTTGGCAGAGGTTGTGCTGCTGGGAATTCCCAGGGCCTCGTGGAACTTGCTCTGCACCCGGCGCATCTCGGCGTGGGCCTCGCCCAGAGCCTCCTCCGCCCGGCGCATCACGTCCTCACAGTACTGGTTGGCAACGGTGCGCATCTCCTTGGACTTCTGGTCGGCCTGGGCCATCATCTCGCTGGCCTTCTGGCGGGCCACTGCCATCACCTCGGTCTCGCTGACCAGGCGGCGGGCCTCGTTCTCTGCCCGCTTTTGCAGCTCCTCGGCCTCACGCTTGGCGCTGGAGAGCAGCTCGTTGCGGTTGTTGAGCACCTTGCGGGCCTCAGCCAGCTCCACGGGCAGCTGGGCCTTGGCGTCCTCGATGAGGTCCAGGGCCTTGTCCCGCTCGATGACGCACTTTTCCGAGCTCAAAGGCGCATTGCGGGCCTCGTCCACCATATCAAACAGCATATTCAGCAATTCTTCCACAGAAGTTGCCATAGGTAATTCCTCCTTATTGTTCCTGGGCCCCATTGACCCGATTCTGTACCTGGGTAATAATCTGTCTCGGGACAAATTCCGATAGGTCTGCCCCGTATCTCGCCATTTCTTTCACGACGGTGGAGCTGAGATAGGCGTACTTGGGACTGGTGTACAAAAACACGGTGTCCAGCTCCTCATACAGCTTGGCATTGATCATGGCCATTTGAATCTCAGACTCATAGTCGGACACGGCCCGCAAACCCTTCACCAGCACCTTGGCCCCGTGCTGTCTGGCGTAGTCGGCCAGCAGCTGGCGGGAACAGTCCACCTTCACATTTGGTAGTCCTTCCGTCACCTTCTCAATGAGTTCCACCCGCTCTTCCGGGGTGAACAGGCCGTTTTTGCTGGAATTGACCATCACACACACGATGAGCTCGTCAAAAATGGCGGCCGCCCGCTTGATGATGTTCAAATGCCCCAGCGTCACCGGGTCAAAGCTGCCGGGGTAGATGGCTCGTTTCATTGGGTCACACACTCCTGCGGTACAAGGTCAGCTTGATCTTCCCGTACCGGTAGTCACGCCCCTTCTCATAGGGGGCCGCAAGCTCCGGAAGCTGGGCTTCCACTGGAGACTCGCATACTATTATACCATTTCTCGACACAATGTCAATTGCCGTCATGCGTTCCAGGGCCTGTTTTATGCAGTCAGAGGCATAGGGCGGGTCGAGAAACACCAGGTCATAGGGCCCCTTGGCGCTGGCCAGGAAGGCGTCGAACTCGGTTTGGTGGAAAGCCGCCCGGTCGGTGAGGTTGCAGGCCTTCACATTGTCCCGCACGATCTTCATGGCCGCGGGCGAGTGGTCCACAAAATCGCACCAGGCCGCCCCCCGGGACAGGCACTCAATGCCCAGCTGTCCGGTGCCGGCAAACAAGTCCAGCACCCGTCTGCCAGGAATGTCAAACTGAATGATGTTGAAAAGCCCCTCTTTCACCCGGTCGGTGGTGGGGCGGGTGTCCATGCCGGGCAGCTCCTTGAGCCGCTTTCCCCGGGCCGTTCCCGTGATGACACGCATGGTAACGTCTCACTCCTTATGAAAATAGTCGTATACCGCCTGGGCGGCGTTTTGAGGCACCACTTCTCGCAGCTGCTCCACCGAGGCTCCTCGAATGGCCTTAATGCTTTTAAAATGGCGGAGCAAAGCGGTCTTGCGGGTGGGGCCCACCCCGGCAATCTCGTCCAGCACCGAGCCCTTCATCCGCTTGCCCTGCCTAGAGCGCATAAATTCAATGGCAAAGCGGTGGGTCTCCTCCTGGATGCGGCCAATGAGAGCAAAGAGGGCCTGGTTTTGCTGCAAGCCGATCTCCTGCCCCTCCCCGTCCACCAGGGCCCGGGTGCGGTGTCGGTCGTCCTTGACCATGCCGAAGATGGGGACGCTGAGGCCCAGCTCTTTCAGGGCAGAGGCGGCCGCCCGCACCTGCCCCACGCCGCCGTCCATGAGCAGCACGTCGGGCATCTCCCCAAACTTCTCGTCCCCGTCCAGATACCGCCGGAAGCGGCGGGCGATGACCTGCTCCATGGAGGCGTAGTCGTCGGCGTGCTCCAGCCCCTTGAGGGTGAAGTGGCGGTAGTCCCGTTTCAGGGGCCTGCCGTCCACGTGCACCGTCATGGAGGCCACGATGTCCGCGTTACCGCTGTTGGAGATGTCAAAGGCCTCCATGCGGTGGGGGGGCTTGGGCAGGCCCAACAGCCGCCCCAGGGCCTCCATGAGTTTGGAGGTGCGCTCCTGGGCGGAGGTGGCCCGCTGCACCTCTTCGGCGGCATTTTGGTTGGCCATGGCCACCAGCTCGGTTTTGGCCCCTCGCTGGGGGGTGAGCAGCTCCACCTTCCGGCCCACCGCCTGGGTGAGCATCCGGGCCAGCTCCACCTGGCCATCAAAGTCCAGGGGGAGGAGAATCTGCCGGGGCAGGGCCTGGCGCCCCTGGTAATACTGGGCGGTCAGCGTGGCCACACTCTCCCCCTCGTCCTCCTCCATGGGCAGGGGCAGCAGCTGCCAGTCCTTGGCCGCCAGCTCGCCGTCCACATAGTGGAGCACCACAAAACAGCTCTTGGCCTCGCCCCGGTGGTAGCCCACCACGTCGGTGTCCGCCAGAGAGCCCACCACCGCCTTCTGCCGCTTGGCCAGCAGCTGCACCGCCCGAATCCGGTCCCGGTACTGGGCGGCCTTTTCAAAGCGCAGGTCCTCGGCGGCCTGCTCCATGGCTTGGGTCCACTCCGCCACCACCTGGTCCAACTTGCCCTCCAGCAGCTGCACCGCCTTGTCCATGTTGGCCCGGTACTGGCTCTGGTCCATATCGGCGCGGCAATAGCCGTCGCAGGTGCCCATGTGGAAGTTCAGGCAGGGGCGCTCCTTGCCGATGTCCCGGGGGAACTTCCGCTTGCAGGTGGGCAGGCGCAGGGCGGAGAGCAGGGCGTCGATGATGCCCTGGCTGGCTCCCCGGGTGCCGTAGGGGCCGAAATATCGGGCCCCGTCCCGGGCCACCTTGGAGGTGAGGGAGAACTGGGGGTACTCCTCCTGGACGCTGAGGCGGATATAGGGGTAGCCCTTGCTGTCCTTGAGCAGAATGTTGTACCGGGGCTGGTGGCGCTTGATGAGGGCGCACTCCAGCACCAGGGCCTCGAACTCCGTGGCCACCACAATGACGTCAAAGTGGTGGATCTGGGCGACCATGGCCCGGGTCTTTTCATTGTGGCGGCTCTGGTCCTGGAAATACTGGCTCACACGGTTTTTCAGCGCCTTGGCCTTGCCCACGTAGATCACTTCGCTGGCGGCGTTTTGCATGATATACACCCCAGGCTTTAACGGCAGTGCATGGGCCTTGTCCCGCAGCTCTTCAAAGGTCATAGATACCCTCCCCACGAAAAAAGCGCCGCAAATTGCGGCGCTTTCATCTATTTGTCTGGCTTACTCAGAGAAATCGGAGTTGATCAGCTCCACCAGAGCGTTGACAGCCTCCTCCTCGTCGGGGCCGTCGGCGATGAGGGTGATGGCGGTGCCCTTCACGATGCCCAGAGAGAGCACGCCCAGCAGGCTCTTGGCGTTGACACGGCGCTCTTCCTTTTCCACCCACACGGAGCTCTTGAATTCATTGGCTTTCTGGATAAAGAAGGTGGCCGGACGAGCGTGCAGGCCAACCTGGTTGTTCACAACAGTCTCTTTCGTTACCATAAGAGAGTCCCTCCATATTCTTGCTTGGATTGGGGGAGTACTATCCCGCGCTTTCCCCGAAAATATTTTGCATTCCTAGCATACCAAATTTGGCAAGTAACGTCAACAGCATTTTGTACAAATCGCAGCGGTCCGTTTGGTGAAAAGTACGATTCACCCGTTCCTTGGTTATTTCATGGTCACCACGGTGACGCCGTCCTCTCCTTCACCATATGCACCAGGGCGGGCAGATTTCACATATCGGCTGTGCTTGAGGTGCTCCCGCACCGCTTTGCGCAACGCCCCGGTGCCCTTGCCGTGGATGATGGTCACCGTCTCCAGCTTGCCCATGAGGGCATTGTCCAGGAACATGTCCACAGCGGCCAGGGCCTCGTCCACCATCATGCCCCGCAGGTCCAGCTCCGCCTTGGCGGCAGCGGCCCGGAAGGGACGGGTGACAGTGGATTTGCGGGCCTTGTCCTTCTGGCTCTGCTTGTGGCGGGCGGTGGCCTCTTCCAGCACCCGCACTTCGTCCTGCTTGGCCTTGAGCTTCAAGATACCCGCCTGGAGCTGGAGGGTGCCGTCCTTGTTCACCCCCACCACTTGGGCTTGGGTGTGGGTTTTCAGCACCTCCACCATGTCTCCCACCACCGCCGGGCGGGTGGGTGCGGGGGTCTCCAGCTCCTCGCCCTTGGCGCCCAGGGCGTTCTCCGCCTCGTTGAGGGTGCGGCGCAGGTCCGAGCGCTGCTGGTTGTCGTCCACCCACTCCTTGGCCTTCTCCTGGCGGCGGCGCATGGCGTTGAGTTCCTTAAACACGGCATCGGCGGTGTCCCGGGCCTCCTGAATGATGGCACGGGCCTCGGCCTGGGCTTTCTCGGTGGCCTTCCGCCGCTCCTCCTCGATGCGCTCCCGGTAGTGGTCCGCCTCGGCCTTGGTGCGCTCCATCTCTCGGCGCAGCTCCTGGGCCTTCTCTTTCTCCCGCTCCATGGCCTGGCGCTGGCTCTCCAGCTGGCTGATGACGTCCTCAAAGCGGACGTTCTCGGCGTCGATCCGGTCGGCAGCCCGCTGGATGATGTAGTCGGGCAGCCCCAGGCGGCGGGAGATGGCAAAGGCGTTGGACTTGCCGGGGATGCCGATGAGCACCCGGTAGGTGGGGGCCAGGGTGTCCACGTTGAACTCACAGGAGGCGTTCTCCACCCCCTGGGTGGTCATGGCGTACACCTTCAACTCGGCGTAGTGGGTGGTGGCCGCCACACGGGCCCCCAGCTGACGGGCGGACTCGATGATGGCGGCGGCCAGAGCGGCGCCCTCCACCGGGTCGGTGCCCGCCCCCAGCTCGTCGAAGAGCACCAGGGTGTCCTCATCCAGCTGCTCCAACATGGCCACAATGTTCACCATGTGGGAGGAGAAGGTGGACAGAGACTGGTCAATGGACTGCTCGTCGCCGATGTCCGCCAGCACCGCCGAGCACACCCGGATGGTGGACCCGTCCATGGCGGGAATGTGGAGGCCACACTGGGCCATGAGGGTCAAGAGGCCCAGGGTCTTCAAGGTCACCGTCTTACCGCCGGTGTTGGGGCCGGTGATGACCAGGGTGTCAAAATCTTTGCCCAAGTACAGGTCGTTGCGCACAGCGGTCTTGGGGTCCAGCAAGGGATGGCGGGCCTTTTTCAGCTCGATGTAGTCCCCCAGTACCGGCTCCATGCCCCCCATGTGGGTGGACAGCTTGGCCCGGGCGAAGATCACGTCCAGGGCAATGAGGGTGCGGTAGTTGTCCTCGATGCCCTCCCGGAACCCGGCACAGTCGGCGGACAGCTCCGCCAGAATGCGCTCGATCTCCTTCTGCTCCTTCATTTGCAGCTCTCGCAGCTCATTGTTGGCGTTGACCACCCCCATGGGCTCGATGAAGAATGTGCCGCCGGAGCCGGACACGTCATGGACCAGGCCGGGAATCTCGTTTTTGTGCTCGCTCTTTACAGGCACCACGTAGCGGCCGCCCCGCATGGTGATGATGGACTCCTGCAAATATTTGGACTGGTTGGAGGAGATAAGGCGGTTGAGCACGTCCCGCACCTTCCCCGCCGCCGCCCGGATGTGGCGGCGGATGTCCGCCAGTTCGGGGGAGGCGGAGTCGGCAATCTCATCCTCGCTGAGAATGGAGCCGCTGATTTTCTCCTCCAAAAAGCGGTTGGGGGACAGGCTGTGGAAATAGCCGTCCAGTACGGTCTTTTCCGTGCTCTCCCCCACTCCGTACTCCCGCACATTGCGGGCGCAGCGCAGCACCTGGGCGATGTCCAGCAGCTCCCGGGTGTTCAGCGCGCCGCCCCGGTCCGCCCGCTGCAAGGCAGCGGCCACCGGGCGCACCCCGGAAAAGGAGGGCGTGCCGTGCTTGACCAGCATTTGAAAGGCGGCCGAGGTCTGCTTTTGCAGCCGGGACACATCGGACACCACCGTCTGAGGACGAACCTTGCGGCAGGTCTCCTTGCCCTCCTCGGTCACCGCCTCGTCGGCCAGCATGGCCAGCACCCGCGGCAGTTCCAGGGTCTGTATGGATTTTTCAAGTAGTTCTGTCATATGTCATAGTCTCCGTATGCAAGGACTTATAGAAGTCCAGGGTATGAAATCCTCGTTCCAACTGGGTCATGAGATAGGCCTCGGAGGCATCCGCCAGTTTACGCAGGGACGGGTCGTCCAGGGTAAAGGAGAACAGCCGCTTGGGGTTGCCCCACATAATGTACCGCAGGGCCGCCAGAGCCGCCCCGGTCAGAGGCATGGACACCCCCTCCCCCAGCTTCTCCCGGCACCCCTTGCAGTGGAGCACACCCTCCCGCAGGTGGAGACAGGGGGCCTCCGGGGTCTCGCAGCCGCACACCCCGCACTCTCCCACCATGGGCTCATAGCCCGCCAGGGCCATGGCCTTCCACTCAAAGGCGGTCTTCACCTGGGTGAGGGACACGGACATCTCATCCAGGGCATGGAGGGCGTTGAGGGTGAGGGCCAGCAGCTCCGGCTCGGGTTGCTCCTCTTCGCACAGAGTCTCGGTGACCTGGGCAAAATAGCTACCCAGGGCCAGCTTGTCCAAGTCCTCCCGCACCCCACGAAAGGCCCGCTGGGTCACCGCCTCCTTTACCTGCCAGCGGCCCTGGCGCTGGGAGAGGGTGAATTCCGCCCAGGTCAGCACTTGGCAGGCGGCAGCGGTGGCGTCCTTCTTCTTGCGTACCCCTCGGGCGGACAGGGTGAGCTTGCCCTGCTCGGGGGTGAGCACGGTGAGCAGCTTATCCGAGTCCTTGTACTCCACTTCCCGCAGGACCAGGGCTGTGGTGGTCAGGTACATGGGGTGCCCTCCGATTGCCAGGCATACAAAATCATGCCCGGTTCCTCCTCTCCCCAGCCGTTGATCGGCTGGCGATCCGTGGCCACAAAGCCGCAGGACACATGGGTGGCGATGGAGGGAGTATTCCGAGGCGAGACCAGGCTGAATAGCTCGCCCGCTCCCTGCCCGGTGAGCAGCTCCTGGGTGTGTTTCATCAGCTGTTTGGCCCAGCCCTTGCCTCGGGCCTGGGGAGCGGTCTCCAGGGCCTCCAGGAACCACACCCCCGGGGCACTCTCTACGCAGCGCAGGGCGCTGACCCACTCGCCGTCCACTTCCTCCACCAGCACCATCTGGCGGTGGTGGGTGACAAATTCGGTTAAAAATTCTTCATAGGCCTGTTCCATGGCCTGGGGCGATTCAAAATGGCGTGCCAGTTGGTCCATGGACTCCCGGTAGAGGTCCACCAGACGGCGCACCGTCCCCGGCTCCACCTGGGTGACACGTTTGAGCATTGGTCTTTCCTTCTTTCTCCGTCTCCGGGCGCTCCCAGCGGGTCATGAGCCACGCCTCGGGCAGCCCGGTCTTCCAAAACAGGTCCCAGTTCCCCAATGGCTTCACGCTTCACATCCCCTTTCTATCCTTAGGGTGAGAGGGGATGTGTTCGTTTATAACTGGGAATTCCTTCAAAAAGATGCAAGCATCTTTTTGAGTGGGTTGCAGCCCGCCGCGCGCATAATTTGTCCAGCGTGGGAGGACAAATTCCACACTTGCGGGCTGAGAAGTATTTTCTTCGCCGCACATGTCGCCGAAGAAAATGGTTTTCAATTTTTTCGCACCTGCGGGTGCGAACTCTGCGAGGCTTTAGTCCTCGGTATATCCGAAATTGTGAATCAGATTCACATTGTCACGCCAGTTTTCCTTCACCTTCACCCAAGTTTCCAGGTACACCTTGGCCCCCATAAAGGCCTCCATGTCCTCCCGGGCCTGGGTGGAGATCTTCTTGAGCATGGAGCCCTTCTTGCCGATGATGATGCCCTTGTGGGAGTCCTTCTCACAGTAGATGGTGACGTGACAGTCGATGATGTCGTCGTCCCGTTGGGTGAATCGGGTCACCTCCACGGCCGTACCGTGGGGAATCTCCTGGTCCAGGTTGCGCAGCAGCTTCTCCCGGACGATCTCCGCCATGATCTGCCGCTCGGGCTGGTCGGTGACCACGTCGTCGGGGAACAGCTGGGGCCCCTCAGGAATCCACTTGGCCAGCAGGTCCAGCAGTTCTTCCACACCCTCCCCGGTTTTTGCGGAAATGGGCATGACGGCGTCCCAGTTGTGGGCGGCGCCGTACACGGCCATCACAGACAGCAGCTTCTCCTTCTCGATGGTGTCGATTTTATTGATGACCAGCACAGCGGGAGCGCCCAGGGCCTTGATGCGGCCGATGAGCTCCTCTTCGGCGGGACCGATGCGGTCCACCGGCTCCACCAGCAGCATCACGCCGTCCACATCCGCCACGGACTGGCGCACCACCTTCACCATGTAGTCGCCCAGGCGGGTGCGGGCCTTGTGCAGGCCGGGGGTGTCCACAAAGACGAACTGGGTGTCTCCCCGGTTGAGTACCGCACAGATGCGGTTACGGGTGGTCTGGGGCTTGGAGGAGACAATGGCGATCTTCTCCCCCACCAGAGTGTTGGTCAGGGTGGACTTGCCCACGTTGGGGCGGCCCACGATGGTGATAATTCCGCTTTTCTTGATCTGAGACATAGTAGATGATCCTCAACTTTCTTTGGTATTGGCATTGAACATAGCCAGTTTTATTTGGAAGAGAATTTAATTCTCTCTATCCCACATGACATAGAAGTCCCGCCGTCCGTCCCCTTTGCCGTAATAGCTCAACTCATAGGTTCCGGTGCGGCCGTCGGCCTCAATGACCACCCGCAGGGTGGGAAAGCCCTCGGGGATGTCCTGCTGCACCAGCATGGACACGGGTTCGGGCCCACTGGTGGTGTGCACGTCCTGGATGTCGGTGATCTCTCCGGTGTTCGTGTCGTAGGAGATCTCCTGCAAGGTGATGGTGCTCCCCGGAAGCTTGGGCACAATGAGCATATACTCGCCGTACTCCTGGTCGGGGTACACCTGGTCCACATTGCCCGCCAGGTCCAGCTCCGCCTGGGTGGGATTTAGAATCACCACACCCAGAATGCTCTCTCCCGCCAGGGCGTCAAACACCTCTGTTTGTCCCACGGGTTCTGGGGTCTGAACGGGCTTTAGGGTGGTGACCTTCTCCTCCGTGGTCACTTCGGTTTTGTTGATAAAGGCTGTGCACCCGGTGAGAAGCAGCCCGGCGCACAGGGTGGCAGCGGATAACATCAGTAACTTCTTCATGGTACAGCCTCCTTTTCACACGTTGGTTATCGGGTCAGTCCGATTTCCTCCATGATGGCGTCCTCCCGCTCCCGCATCTGGGCCTTCTGGGGCCCCTCGTCCAGGTGGTCGTAGCCCAGCAGGTGGAGCACCGAGTGCACCACCAGGTAGGACAGCTCCCGCTCCCGGCTGTGGCCGTACTCCTGGGCCTGGGCGGCCACCCGCTCCAGAGACAGCACCATATCCCCCAGGGGGACACAGCCGCTGTCTGGGTCGGCCCACTCCTCCTGGGGTTTCTCCCCGGGGGTGAGGTCGAACATGGGGAAGGACAGGACGTCGGTGGGGCGGTCCACCCCCCGCATGTCCAGATTGATGGCGTGGATGCCCGCGTCGTCGCTGAGCAGCACGTCAATTTCGCAGGGCACCTCTACCCCTTGGGCAGCCAGAGCGGTGGCAATGGTGGAGCGGATGAGGGCACAGGTTTCCTCGGTATCCGCCCCCTCCACCTCGGTGGAGATGGAGATCTGGTGCTTGTCAGCCATGGGTCTTCCTCCTCCCCTGCTTGTCGCCGCCCTTATCCTTGTCCTTGGGGGGCTGGTTGGCGTGATAGTAGTCGTCATAGGCCTTGATGATGCGCTGGACAATGACATGGCGCACCACGTCCTGGTCGGTGAGCTGGCAGATGGCAATGTCTTCCACCCCACGCAGCACCCGCATGGCCTCCTTCAGGCCGCTGGTCTTGTCGGCGGGCAGGTCGATCTGGGTCACATCGCCGGTGATGACCACCTTGGAGCCGAAGCCCATACGGGTGAGGAACATTTTCATCTGCTCCCGACTGGTGTTCTGGGCCTCGTCCAGGATGATAAAGCTGTCGTCCAGGGTGCGGCCACGCATGTAGGCCAGCGGGGCCACCTCGATGTTGCCCCGCTCCAGGTACTTCTGGTAGGTCTCCGCCCCCAGCATGTCAAAGAGGGCGTCGTACAGGGGGCGCAGGTAGGGGTCCACCTTGGACTGCAAGTCGCCGGGCAGGAAGCCCAGCCGCTCCCCCGCCTCCACCGCCGGACGGGTGAGGATGATGCGGTTAATTTGCTTTTCCCGGAAGGCGGCCACGGCTGCGGCCACCGCCAGGTAGGTCTTACCGGTACCGGCAGGGCCCACGCCCAGGGTCACGGTGTTGTTTTTAATGGAGTCAATATACTTCTTCTGACCCACAGTCTTAGCCTTGATGGGCTTGCCCTTGGCGGTGACGCACACCACATCCCCCGCCAGCTGGGCGATCTTGCCCTCGTTGCCCGCCCGCACCAGTTCAATGATGTAGCGCACATTCTGCTGGTTGATGGGCTCCCCCTTGGCGGACAGGGAGAGAAGGCCCTGCACCGCCTTCACCGCCCACATCACCGCCTCCCCGTCGCCGGAGATTTTCAGGTTGGACTCCCGGTTTACCACCGTGACCCCCAGCTCTTGCTCGATGATGCGGATATTTTCATCAAAGAGGCCAAAGAGGTTGATGGCCTCCTCCATACGCTCAATGCTGATGCACTGCTCTGTCATTTGTTAAGATTCCTCCCCACTCTGGGTTTCCGGTTCTATGTGTCCGGTGGTACCTGGGCGCTCCACGGTGCGGCCGATCTGTTCCCGGCACTCGGCCACCATGGACACCACCAGGGTGTCCCCCTCTACCCGGGTGACAAAGTCCTGGTGGAGAATCTCCCCGTCTCCCACCTCCAGCAGCTGCTCCAGCCGCTGCTGCAACAATTCCTTCAACAGCGCTTCCCCCTGCTGTGGGTCCACCTGCTGCTCCTGGACGGTGTACCCCCGGTAGGTGGTGGTCTGCCACCACACCGGCCAGGTGTAGCCGCCCAGTTCCAGGAACTCCGTGTTGGTTATTTTATCATATCCTTCGGGGAAAATGCTACTCTTTTCAAAAAAATCCAGGTCCAGCCCCAAAATTCCCAGGCGGTACCCGGTATGGGTGTCCTCCTCATACACTTTGGTGGGCACCGTCAGGGGCAGACGCTCCTCCAGAGTGCGCCAGGTGCGGGCGGTGACGGTGCCGGTGGCGTGGACCACCAGGTCCCCGGCGTAGGGCTTTTCCGGGTTCTGCTGGTAGAGGGGAATGGTGCCGCTGATGAGCACTTCGCCCTTGGCCACGATGTCACCATCCACAAATTGCGCCTGGCCTGCGGAAGTCTGGATGTCTTCAATGATGCCGTCGGCGGTGGCCACAATGTCCGCCGGGGTGGACTGGTCCAGAAGCTCCGGCTGGGGGTCGGCCTCCTCCACCTGTACCACCACCCGGGTGCCGTAGATGTTGATGGCCATAAAGGACAGCTCGGGCAGGGAGATGAGGGCCTCGTTGACCACCTCCCGCTGAGCAATGGAGGGAGCGTACACCCCCGGACGCACCCCCAGCCGCTCCAACTGGGTGAGAATCACCGCGGAGGGCACCGTCTCATTGCCCACCACCTCCACCACCAGCACAAACTGGCTGAGGATGCTCACCGCCGCCAGACACAGCCCCAGCCCCAGCACAAACCCCCACCGTTTGGACAGCCGCTGGGCCTGGGCCACGCCGCCCCGGCGTGAAAGTACCTCCAGAGTGCACCCGCACCGCCCTGCCAGCTCCTTGAGCTCCTCCAGGTCGGACAGGTGCACCCGCACCTGGACGGTGTGGGCATCGGGCCACTGGAGCCGCCAAAAGCCCCGGCGGTTCTGGGCACACAGATTGAGAAACCGCTCGGGATAGGCCCCAGTCACCTGGATGACGGCGTAGCCTAACAGCAGGTTGAACCATTTTTTCATACCCTCACCTCGTCAGCTCCACCGCTGTGATGCGCCCGGTGATGAGCAGCTGGGTGGGATTCATGGCCCGCAGCTCCAGCCCCTCCCCTTTCACCATCACCAGCAGTTTGCCCGCAGAGATGTGGATTTCCTCCGGTCCATAGGCCAAAATGCCCCGGTGTGGCTCCATGCGCAGCTCCCCGTCTCCGATGAGCTCCAGCCGGGGCAGCCCCGCCAACACATCCCCCGGCACATCCAACAGCCGGGAGGCCCGCTCCAACAGGCTCTGCTTTTTCTCCATGTCCATCACCTCTGGAAACTCTATGAACGATCCGCCCTTCACTTGCCTGTCCCAATGGGATTTTACGTGGACATTTGCCCCAGGTTGTGATAGAGTAAAGAGAAATGTGAAGAAAAGGCGGTACAACATACATGCAACCAAACAACTCCAAATACCGGGATAAGAGCCGGGAGCCCAGCTACATCGTAGCCGAGCCCACCACGCTCCTTCCCTTTCTGCTGGCTACCCTCAAGGGGAAGAGCCGCAACAACGTCAAGTCCCTGCTCTCCCGCAAGCTGGTGACGGTGGACGGCAAGCCCACCTCCCAGTTCGACACGCCCCTGGCCCCCGGCCAGGTGGTGACCATTCTGTCCGTGTCCGCTCCCAAGCAGGACACCCTCCCCTTCCCCATCCTCTTTGAGGACGAGCACCTCATTGTGGTCAACAAGCCCGCCAAGCTCCTCAGCGTGGGCAACGAGAAGGAGAAGGTGCGCACAGCCTACCACATGGTCACCGACTACGTGAAGAGCCAGCACATCGACAACCGCATTTTTGTCATCCACCGTCTGGACCGGGACACCTCCGGCGTGCTGATGTTCGCCAAGGACGAGGCCACCAAAGAGCTGTTCCAGTCCCGTTGGAACGACATTGTCACCCGCCGGGGCTATCTGGCAGTGGTGGAGGGCACCCCTCGCCCCGAGCGAGACACCATCCACTCCTACCTGGTGGAGACCAAGACCCACATGATCTTCTCCGGCGACCCTGGCCCCGGGGCCAAGGAGGCCATCACCAATTACGAGGTCATTAAGAGCGGTTCCGGCTACTCCCTGCTGGATATCTCCATTGACACCGGCCGAAAAAACCAGATTCGTGTCCACATGAAGGAGCGAGGCTGTCCCATTGCCGGGGACAAGCAGTATGACGCCCGCACCAACCCCATCGGGCGGCTGTGCCTCCACGCCAACGAGCTGTCCTTCACCCACCCCGCCACCGGACAGCCCACCACTTTCAAGGCCAAGATGCCCCGGGACTTCAACCGAGTGTTCCGCTGAGATGGGCAAACGCCATGAACAGATACAAAGACACATCCAGGCAGGCCCGGACCCGAGACCAAAGCCTGGAATCCACCGCCACAGAACCTGAGCCTGAGCGGTGTGAAATCACCGGAAGGCCCAACGGCAAGAGCTATCTGGTGTTGGCAGGGGTGATTTTGGCGCTGCTGGTTTTGGTCCTGCTGCCCATCCTCCTGCACAGCGTGACTGCCCACAAGAATTCCCTGGCCCTTCTCTCCGGCATCGGAGCTTTGGCCATGGTGGGTATCCTCGTCTATTTGGCGGTGCGCTATCGGTGCTTTCAGGTGAAGATGGACGCCCAGGGGTTCTACCTTCGCACCACTCCCTTCAACGGCCAATATTACCGCTACACCGATATCAAGGAGTGCCGAGAAGTTCGGCGGGTATACCGTCCCCGTGGGGCCCAGAGCAGCAGAGCCACCCGTTCCTATGCCTTTCTCTTCTTCTTCACCGATGGCTCTGGGGTCACCCGGCAATTCTTCTTTCAGAAGGAGCGATTCAGCCACGAGATTCAGCTGCTAAAGGCCCGCATTGCGGCGGCCCAGCACCAGGACGTCCAGGAGCCAACTCGCCCCACGGCGTCCCCCCGAGCCCGCACCGCCGCTTCCAGCAAAGTTCCCCCTCTGCCGCTGCTGCTGTTGGGGATTGTGCTGCTGGGCATCGGGCTGTACCTGCTCTCCCCCCACATCGTGGCCATGCTGCGTCTGAACCCCCAGAACAACAGTTGGACCCAGACCACCGCCACGGTGGTGAACGTCTCCACCCAGGACGATTCCTACAATATCGTCTACTCCTACACCGTCAACGGTGCGTCCTATCAGAACTCCACCACTTCGGACACCTCTATGCAGCTGGGCGACACCATCTCGGTGTACTATAACCCGGCTTCTCCCCAGTTCTCCCGGGACTCCATAGGCGGAGGCACCGGGGAAACCGTCCCCATGAGCAAAACGCTGTTGGGGGCCCTCTCCACGGCCTTGGGCCTGGGGTGCGTGGGTGTGGTGGCCTGGAGCTTAAAAAAGCCCGCCACCGCTCCGGTGAAGGTGCGTCGGGATTCCAACCGAAGCGCCCGATAAGACAGGAGTGCAGAACATGCAGGAAGACAAATGCGTCTATCAAATCGGGAAGGACGAAGCCGGCGTGGTAGTTACTCTCATATGTTTGGTCGTATTTGGCATTCTTGCCATCTGGCTGGCATATGTTGAACATCCCGCAGCGCTCTTTGTCGGTCCATTGGCCCTGATGATCCTAGTCATGGCATCGGCAATCATCTATCGCCATTTCATCATGAAATTTCTGGTAGGTGAAAACGGTTTCTACCACCGGAGCAGGCCAGGAAATGGTCGTTATTACCGCTATAGTGAGCTGGAAAAGGCCTGGACTGCCTTTGACGGAGGTACAAAGTGCCTATACTTTTATTATCAGCTGCCGGGCCAGTCTCCTGTCCGCATCTTCTACAACCCCATAGAGGATGAGGCGGTGGAGTACATGCTCTCCAAGTTCCACTCCTTCCACCCCGAGTTGGAGGAGGAAAACGAGGACTGGGACTACGAAGAATAAGATAAAAAGACAGGCGGTGAAAATCACCGCCTGTCTTTTTGCCTATTTTGGCTTTTTACAAGTGAACATTGATGTTCTCCAACTTCCTAGACGCAAATCTGCGTCCCTGGCAGGGACGCTCCGCTGGGGTAACTTTCTGCCGCCAGAAAGTCACCAAAGACCGCCAAAGGCGGGGCCTTCCCCCGCCTTGTGGAATCCACCCCGCGGTACTGGGTGTCCCTGCGTTCTTCTCTATTCGGCCCTTGGTTCGGTTGGGTCACATAGATGACGTGTCGTTCTATGGCTTGTATTTTCTTCTCTGCTAGTGTGTCTTCTGCTGCCAGGGCCTTTCCCTGGTGAGCCGCTGTTCCCAGCTAATGGGGGGCTGGCTCCCGGCGGCGGAAACGCCGCTTCTCCAAGGTAGGCCCGGGCATGGAAACCACCCAGCCATAGGGCCAGTTGCCCAAGTTGGCCTGGTGTGGTGGCAGCAACAGGGGCCACAGCAAGGGTCACGGGCCGACCATAGTCTTGACGCAGTTCCAGCCTCGTACCCAGGGAGGTTCTTAGGGGGGAACGCCCTAAGCGGGTTTTGGTTCCTTTTGACCGAGCAAAAGGAACCCCCAGCGGGGAGCGTCCCCACCAGGCTGGCAAGCCTATTCCAAGAAAAAGAGCCACCATGCAATTCACATGTGTGGCTCATCATCAACCATATTCTACTTGGGTGCATCCGATTCATCCCGAATATACTCCATCAAGTCCCCCGGCTGACACTGCAACAGGAAACACAACTTTCCCAGAGTCTCGGTGGTAATCGGCTTGTCGTGTCGAATTCTCTGTAACGTCTGGGCATCCATGCCAGCATTGGCCAAACGATAATAGGATATGTGATTGTCCTCCATGAATTGCCGCATAGGCCCAAATGAAATTGGCATGGTATCACCTCTAGCTTTAGAAAGAGCCATAAAACCACACACCTGCTTTGTGGTTTTATGGCTCTAAATTGTCCTCTTCAAATAACGGTGAGGCAAAGAAATCAGAAATACCAATCTCCAGCCCTTGACACAATTCATGAATGATACGCAATTTCACCGAGTCATAAGAACAATTGATGATATTTCCGATGGTGGATTTGGGTACTCCACTTTTCACATACAGCTGATATTGAGTCATATTTCGTTCTTCTAACAGCTCACACAGCCGCTGACTGACCGCTTGATTCAACTTCAACTGTCCTCACCCCTGCCCTATATTGCAATTATTATATGGGCATGGCCTAAAAAATTAGTCCCTGTAGCTGTACTATTTTAGGACAATCAGTTATAATGGCTTATGGAGGTGTTATGGATATGAACGTAACCTTTTGTGGACATGCCAAAATTTCAGATCAAAAATCTGTGCAAAGCTGGCTGTTTGAAGTCACACAGGCCCTGATTGAGCAGGGTGCCACCACCTTTTATCTGGGCGGGTACGGCTCGTTTGATGAATTGGCGGCCTGGGTCCTGCGCAAACAAAAAGAGACCCATCCAGACATAAAGCTGGTTCTGGTTCGGCCCTATCTCAACTGGAACAAGGACGGTTCCGGCTATGATTATAGCGTCTATCCGCCTCTGGAGTCGGTTTCACCTCACCTTGCCATTCCCAAGCGCAACCAGTGGATGGTGGACGCCTCCCAGGTGGTGGTGTCTTACGTTCTCCACAACTGGGGCGGAGCTGCCGCTACCCTACGCTATGCCAGGCAGAAAAAGAAAATCATTCTCTCCTATGTCCCCGGTGTCACAGCCCCATAGCATACAAAAACCCCGCCATCTCTGCCCAAAACTTGGGCGGAGACGGCGGGGCTTTTTGTAATTTGAATTAGCTCAAAAAGTCCTTCAACTTCTTGGAGCGGCTGGGGTGGCGCAGCTTGCGCAGAGCCTTGGCCTCGATCTGACGGATACGTTCCCGGGTGACGTTGAACTCCTTGCCCACTTCCTCCAGGGTGCGGGTGCGGCCGTCCTCAATGCCGAAGCGCAGCTTCAGCACCTTCTCCTCTCGGGGGGTGAGGGTGGACAGCACGTCCACCAGCTGCTCTTTCAGCAGGGTGAACGAGGCAGCCTCGGAGGGCTCGGAGGCGTCCTCGTCGGGGATAAAGTCGCCCAGATGGCTGTCCTCCTCCTCGCCGATGGGGGTCTCCAGGGAAACGGGCTCCTGGGCGATCTTCAAGATCTCCCGGACCTTCTCCACGGGCATGTTCATCTCAGCGGCGGTCTCCTCGGGGGTGGGATCGTGGCCCAGCTCCTGGAGCAGCTGACGGTTGACCCGGATGACCTTGTTGATGGTCTCCACCATGTGCACGGGGATGCGGATGGTACGGGCCTGGTCGGCAATGGCGCGGGTGATGGCCTGACGAATCCACCAGGTGGCATAGGTGGAGAACTTGTAGCCCTTGGTGTAGTCGAACTTCTCCACGGCCTTGATGAGGCCCAGGTTGCCCTCCTGGATCAAATCCAGGAACAGCATACCACGGCCCACATACCGCTTGGCGATGGACACCACCAGACGCAGGTTGGCCTCGGCCAGCTTCTGCTTGGCCCGCTCGCCAGCCTTGATGCTCTTGTTCAGCTCCTGGAGCACCTCGGCAGGCAGCTCCTCCCCGGTCTTCTCCAGCTCGGCCTTCTGCTCCTTGGCCAGGTTGCCAGCGGCCATGGCCTGGGCCAGCTCGATCTCCTGATCAGGAGAGAGCAGGTCCACCTTACCGATCTCCTTGAGGTACATGCGCACGGGGTCGTCGATGGCGAAGGAGTCCACCAGGGTGTTGGGGTCCACCAGTTCCTCCTCGTTGAAGTCCTCCATCTCCTCTGCGGGGGGCAGCAGGTCCTCCTCGCTGAGGATGGGCATCAGGTCCTCTTCCCCGGCGGCGTCCACGCCCAGGTTCTCCATGATGTCGTACATCTTGTCCATCTGCTCGCTCTCCAGGTTCATGGACTCCAGCACTTCCATCATCTCGCCGGAGGACAGCTTGCCCTTCTTGTAGCCAGCGTCCACCAGCTCCACCAGACGCTCACCGCCCTGGATGCCGTCCACCAGCTTCACCAGCTCGGCCTTGGCGCTCTCGAACTTCTCCTTACTGACCATGCTAATGCCGGAAGCCACCTCGGGCTTCTTGCCGTTTTTCTTCTTTTCACTCATGGTTTTCATCCTCCGTAGCTTTTTTTCTGTTTGAGTAGGTCTCTGAGTTGGGCCAAGTCCTGGCCGCTGTGTATGTCTGCCCTGCGGTGTTGCGCAAGGATGGTCTGCTTATAATCGTCTAAGGCCGCCTGGGCCGTGTGCATGGGCTGGGGCTGCTGCACCACGGCGGACAGGTGGTCCATCTCCTCCGGGGTAAACACCCCGTCCAGGGCCGCCAAGCTCACCGGCTTGCCCTCCTGCCACCTCTGCCGCAACAGACCGTAGGCCCGCCCCAGCAGAGGGGCCGAGAAATCGGACGCAGGTAAGTCCTCCAGCTGCCGGAAATAACTGGGGTCCAGCAGCACCACCCGCAGCACGCCCTCCTCCGCCAGAGCGGAGGTCACATTGGTATACCGCAGCTCCCGCTGCTTGGGCTGGATGGTCTGGGTGGGGGTGAGGCTGCGCCGCTCCTCCTGACGCCGGGCCTGTCGCCCTTTTTGGCGGCGCTGCTGCTCCACCTCCTGGGCCATGGCCTCCCGGCTGATACCGGCCGCGTCGGCGGCTCGGTTGCCGTAGATCTCCCGCTCCACCGGGCTATTGAGGCCCGCCACCAGACCCGCCGCCGCCTGTAAGTACTGGGCCTTCTGGTCGTCCTGGCTCAAGTCAAAGCCCTGGCGCACCTCCTCCAGGCGGTACTCCACCGAGTTGGCGCAGCCCTGGAGCAGGCCTTCAAACACTTCGGGCCCCTGATGCTTGATGAAGTCGTCGGCGTCCTGCTTCACCAGCTGGCCGCTGTCGTCCCGCCGACGGGGCAGCTGGAGCACCTTCACTTGCAGTTGGGAGCCTTTCAGCAGGGCGATGGCCCGCTGGGTGGCATCCACACCCGCATTGTCGTTGTCGTAGCACAGCACCAGCTCCTGGGTGTACTTTTCCAGAATGCGGATGTGCTCTTCCGTCAAAGCCGTGCCCATGGTGGCGATGGTGTTGTCAAAGCCCGCCTGGTGTAGCGTAATCACGTCAATGTTGCCCTCCACCAGAATCATGTTGGGCCGTTTGGTGTTTTTTGCGTAGTTGAGGCCGTACAAAATGGACCGCTTTTTGAAGATGGCGGTCTCCGGGGTGTTCAAGTACTTGGGGGTGGAGTCGTCCATCACCCGGCTGGTAAAGCCGATGACATTGCCCCGCACGTCGATGACCGGGAGCATGAGGCGGTTTCGGTACTTGTCATAGATGCCGCCGTTTTTCCCCGCCACCGCCAGGCCCGCCTCGATGAGGTCGGCCTTGTCGTATCCCTTCTCCCGCATGGCCAAAATGAGACGGTCCCAGGCATTGGGGGCGGCCCCCAGGCCGAACCGAGCGGAAAACTTGGGACTGATGCGCCGCTTTTTGGCGATATACTCCGCCACCTGGGCCCCTTCGGGCTGGGAGAGCATGGAGCGATAGAACCGGGCGGCCTCTTTATTCAGCTCCAGGATGCGCTGGCGTTTTTCCCGCCACGCCCCATTGCTGTTGTCCTCGGGCACCTCCATGCCAGCCTGGGCGGCCAGCTTGCGCACTGCCTCGGGGAAAGGGAGATTCTCCATCTCCATGACAAAGCGCACCGCACCGCCCCCCTTGCCGCAGCCGAAGCAGTGGAAAATCTGCTTGCTCTCGTTGACGGAGAAGGAGGGGGTCTTTTCCCGGTGGAAGGGACACAGGCCCCAGTAGTTGCCACCCTTCCGAGTGAGGGGGACGTAGGCGGACACCACGTCCACAATGTTGAGCCGACTGCTCAGCTCGTCCAAAAATTGTTCCGGTATGGCCATGGTATCACCCCCAATTCTGGCCACTTTTGTTTCATTTTATTTAATCATCCAACGCATGGGGATGAAAAGTTCCTCAAATTTCTCTACGGCGTAGGCGTCGCTCATACCGGCGATGTAGTCGGTGACTGCCCGCTCCACGCCCTCCCGCACCAGAATGTCCTGGTACTCACAGGGGAGCTTATCGTTGTGCTTGCAGTAGTATTCAAACATGTGACAGATCATATCCTCCGCCTTGGACTCCTCCCCTTTTGCCTTGGGGTTGAAGTACACCGCCTCAAACATGAAGTTTTTCAGCTCTGCCATAGCCCTGGCCACCTCCGGGGACTGGTGAATCTCCATTCCCTCCTGGCTATTGGCCACAATGTCCAACACCAGCCGCTCAATGCGCTCCCCGTGGGTGAAGCCCAGCACCTGGGAGATGGCCACGGGGATATCGGTGGGGTAGATGATGCCGCCCCGCATAGCGTCGTCAATGTCGTGGTTGATGTAGGCGATCTTGTCCGCGTAGCGCACCAACTGCCCCTCCAGGGTCTCCGCCATAGGTCCGGTGGTGTGGCGGAGAATGCCGTCCCGCACCTCATAGCACAGGTTCAGCCCGGCGCCGTCCCGCTCCAGGCGGTCCACCACCCGTAAGGACTGCTCATAGTGGCGGAAGCCCCCCTCCACCATCCGGCTCAGCGCCCGCTCTCCGGCGTGGCCGAAGGGAGTGTGGCCCAAATCGTGGGCCAGGGCGGCGGCCTCGGTGAGGTCCTGGTTCAGCCCCAGCGCCCGGGCCATGCTCCGGGCAATTCCCGACACCTCCAGGGTGTGGGTCATGCGGGTGCGGTAGTGGTCCCCCTCCGGCTGGAGGAATACCTGGGTCTTGTGCATCAGCCGCCGAAAGGCCTTGGAATGCACCACCCGGTCCACATCCCGCTGAAAACAGGTGCGCATGGGACAGGGAGGGATGTCCACCGCCCGCCCTTTGGACGCTACGGCCAAGCAGGCCCGGGGAGAGAGAATCTGTCGCTCCAACTCCTCGGCATAGGTACGAATTTCCATTTGCACCCCTCCTATCCGATATTTCCTATCACTATATACTCCATATCTGGCGGGAATCCTTCTTTTTATCAAAATTTTTTGAAAACTTTTTTCATACCCCTCTTGTCCCCTCCATAGGGTATGGCAAGGAGGAATGTCTCATGCCCATCCACGCCGCCCTATTACCCGTTCTGGTGCTGTGCGTCATTCTGGTCAACGGCTGGACCGACGCCCCCAACGCCATTGCCACCGCCGTGGGCTCCGGAGCCCTGGCCTTCCGGCCCGCCGTGGCTCTGGCGGCGGTGTGCAACTTTGCCGGGGTGGCCCTGGCCTGTCTGTGTTTTCCCGCCGTGGCCGCCACCATGGAGAATCTGGTGCGCTTTTCCTCTCCCCAGGATACCCAGGCGGGGCTGTGTGGGGCGCTGCTGGCGGTCATCTTGTGGGGGGTGGCAGCGTGGCGGTTCGGCCTGCCCACCAGCGAGAGCCATGCGCTATTGGCAGGGCTATCCGGGGCGGCTCTGGCCCTGGGGGCGGACATTCAGCCCTCCGCCTGGGCGGCGGTAGGGGTGGGGCTGGTGCTCTCCCTCCCCGCCGGGGTGGTGGCAGGCCGGGCGGTATGCCGTGGGCTGGGCCGCATTCCCCACAATCCCATGGTGGGACAGCGGGTAGCTGCCGCCCTCACCGCCTTTCTCCACGGGGCCCAGGACGGGCAGAAGTTTCTGGCTCTGCTCCTCATGGCCCAGGGGGTGAGCGCCGCCCGGCCGCCCCTCACCCTGCTTCTGGTCACTGCCTGCACCATGGCTCTCGGCACCGGGCTGGGGGGACGGCGGATTGTGGAAAAAATCGGCCATGAGCTGGCCCACCTCACCCCCACCCAGGGGCTGGCCGCCGATGTGGGCACCGGGGTGGTGCTGGGGGTGTGCTCGGCTCTAGGCCTGCCCGTGTCCACCAGTCACGCCAAGGTGGCCGCCATCTGTGGGGCCTCCCCCCATCCCCAGCCGGGGGTGGTGGCCCAGCTGCTGCTGGTATGGGCGCTCACCTTTCCCGCCTGCATGGGACTGGGGTATGTGTTTACCCTTTTGATGCGGTAAGGGCAAACACTGGAATGGGCAATTTTTTATCCATGTCTCGGCACAAACCTGCGCCCCGGTGGGGGACGCTCCGCTGGGGTGACTTTCTGCCGCCAGAAAGTCACCAAAGACCGCCAAAGGCGGGGCCTTCCCCCGCCTTGTGGAATCCACCCCGCGGTACAAGATGTACCTGCGTTCTTCTCTTTTTGGCCCTTAGTCTGGTGTAGACACATAGATGGACAAGTGATTCTACAGAATATACCTACTTCTCTGAAAAATAATCCTTCTACCTCCAGGGCCTTACCTTGGTGTGCAGCTATTCCCAGCTGCCAATAGTCTGGCTCCCGGCGGCGGAAACGCCGCACACCGGGGTGAGGCCCTGGAAGCAGAGGCACAATCTCACAGAGAAGGGAATACTTTTCTATAGACTTGCCAGGCCATCTATGTGACCCCACCAGGGCCAGGGTCGGCCATAGGATTGACGCAGTTCCAGTCTCGTACCCCAAGGGAGGTCCTTAGGGGGGAACGCCCTAAGTGGCTTTTCGCCCATTTTGGCCAGTCAAAATGGGCCCCAGCGGAGCGTCCCCACCAGGCTGGCAAGCCGGAATCTTGGGTGGTTAGACGGATAACCTCTCAGTCTACGTCACAGACTGCTCCCCTCAGCCTTGCAATAGACAAACAAAACCCCGGAGCCGTCGCTCCGGGGCTGTTTTGTGTCTTTTACACCTGTGCAATGAACTTGAGGAACTGCTCCTTGCCCTCAGCGGTGCGCTTATACACGCCAGCGTGCTCCAGCACCTTGGCAAACACCAGGCCGGTCTCGTACTGGACGATGTCCCAGGCGTTTTCCTTGGTGATGGACTCGTACTTGGTCTTAAAACCTTCCGCCCAGTCGGCGTGCTTGGCGGTGGTCTCCTGGGCACGCAGGTCGCCGCCGTTGGCCAGGCAGTCGGCCACCTGGGCCAGCTCCTCCTTCAGGCGGGCGGGCAGCACGGCCAGGCCCATGACCTCGATGAGGCCGATGTTCTCCTTCTTGATGTGGTGGAGCTCCTGGTGGGGATGATACACACCCAAGGGGTACTCCTCGGTGGTGATGTTGTTGCGCAGCACCAGGTCCAGCTCATACTTGCCGTCCCGCATCCGGGCGATGGGGGTGATGGTGTTGTGGGGCTCCCCATCGGTCTCGGCATAGATGAAAGCGTCCTCGTCGGTGTACCCTCTCCAGCTCAGCAGAATCTTGTCGGCCAGGTCCACCAGCCGCTCCGGGTACTCACTGGAAATACGGATGACAGACATGGGCCACTTGACGATGCCAGCGGTGACGTCCTCGTACCCGGCAAAGGTGACAGGAGTCTCCACAGGAGCGGTGGCCATGGCGAAGGTGTACCGGCCGCCCTGGAAGTGGTCGTGGGCCAGGATGGAGCCGCCCACGATGGGCAGATCGGCGTTGGAGCCCACAAAGTAGTGGGGGTACTGGCGGACGAAGTCCAGCAGCTTACCGAAGCAGGCCCGGTCGATCTTCATGGGGGTGTGCTCCTGGTTGAAGCAGATGCAGTGCTCGTTGTAGTACACATAGGGGGAGTACTGCAAAAACCAGGGGGAGTTGTTGATGGTGATGGGCACAATGCGGTGGTTCTGGCGGGCGGGGTGGTTCACCCGTCCGGCATAGCCCTCATTCTCCGCGCACAGCTGGCAGCGGGGATAGTTGGAGGCGGGCAGATTGCGGGCGGCAGCAATGGCCTTGGGGTCCTTCTCCGGCTTGGAGAGGTTGATGGTGATGTCCATCTCCCCATACTCGGTGTCTGCCTTCCACCGCACGTCCTTGGCAATGCGGTCCCGGCGGATGTAGTTGGTGTCCTGGGAGAAGGTGTAGTACCAGTCGGTGGCCTTCTCCGGGTCCTCGTTGTACAGGGTCTGGAATTTGGCCCGCACCTGGCTGGGCCGGGGAGTGAGAGCACCCATGATGGCGGTGTCAAAGAGGTCCCGGTACACCACGGAGTTCTCGGTGAGGACGCCACGGGCGTAGGCATCGTCCAGCAGCTCATCCAGCACGGCGGCCAGGTCGATGTCGCCCCACTCCTGTCCGGGGTCGGTGTAGCTGTCCAGCTTCAGCACCTCCAGCACCGCATTGGTGGCCCAGGTGGTCTCGCAGGGCTCAATGAGCCCGGTGCGGACCGCGTAAGTAATCAGCTTGGAAATGGCTTCGTTCATCTCTCTGTCCCTCCCTTACTTCTCGTAGCCGTGGGGATGGGCCTTGTGCCAGTTCCAGGCGGAGGAGACGATGGTGTTCAGGTCGTCATACTGAGGCTTCCAGCCCAGCACGCTCTTGGCCTTCTCAGAGGAGGCGATGAGCTGGGCGGGGTCGCCAGCCCGGCGGGGAGAGACCTCAGCGGGGATGGGGTGTCCGGTGACCGCACGGGCCACCTCGATGACCTCGTTGACGGAGAAGCCCACGCCATTGCCCAGGTTGAAGACGTTGTTGTCTCCGCCGCGCATCAGGTAGTCCAGAGCCAGGATGTGGGCCTGGGCCAGGTCGGTGACGTGGATGTAGTCCCGGATGCAGGTGCCATCGGGGGTGGGATAGTCGTCTCCGAAGACAGAGATCTTCTCCCGCTGGCCGTTGGGCACCTGGAGAATCAGGGGAATGAGGTGGGTCTCGGGGTTGTGGGCCTCGCCGATCTTGCCGGAGGCGTGAGCGCCGCAGGCGTTGAAGTAGCGCAGGGCCACATAGCGCAGGCCGTGGGCCTTGGACACCCAGCTCATCATGTGCTCCATGGACAGCTTGGTCTCGCCGTAGCAGTTGGTGGGTTGCGTGCGGTCGGTCTCCAGAATGGGCACAGACTCGGGCTCGCCGTAGGTGGCGGCGGTGGAGGAGAACACGATCTTATCCACCCCGTGGGCCACCATGGACTGGAGGAGCACCATGGTGCCATAGAGGTTGTTGTCATAGTACTTCAGGGGGTTGGACATGGACTCGCCCACCTGGGAGGAGGCGGCAAAGTGGATGACGCCCTCGATGTTTTCCGCCTGGAACAGGGTATCCAGAGCGCCCCGGTCCCGGATGTCCAGCTGATAGAACCGGGCCTTGGGGTGCACGGCCTCCTTGAAGCCGGTGAGCAGGTTGTCTGCCACTACCACGTCACGTCCTGCGTCGATGAGCTCATAAACAGTGTGAGAACCGATGTACCCAGCTCCACCCAAAACCAAAATAGCCATTACAGTTCGCTCCCTTTCTATTCAGTTCAGTTGATTTTCATCAGCACACCACGGCGCCGCCCACAGCCCGGACGGTGAGCACATGGCAGCTGCCAGTTCCCAGCACGGACTCCACAGTGGTCTTGAACTCGTCCAGCATATCCAGAGGCACGAAAGCCTGGATGGTGCCGGCGAAGCCGCCGCCATGGACCCGGTAAGCGCCCCGGCCCTTGAGGGCGTGGCCAGCCGTGGCCAGAGCCACTGCCATGGCCTGCTCGGCCACAGCGCCGGTGGGGGCAATGTTTTGCAGGTACATCCAGGAGGACTCCCCGGACTGCTGCACCACCTTCAGGAAGGTGTCAAAGTCGCCACGCTCCAGGGCGTCGGCCTCCAGGGCCACCCGCTGGTCGTCGGCGAAGAAGTGCAGGGCACGGAGCACCGCCCGGTCGCCCACAGCCTTGCGCAGGCCGGGCATATCCGCCCAGATGCGGCTCTCGTCCACCTCCCGCAGCACCTCGCAGCCAAAGTAGGCGGCCACCGCCTTCATCTCCTGGGGAATAGCGGCGTACTCTGCGGTGAGGTCGGCGTGGTCGGCGCCGGAGTCGATGATGCACAGGGCGTGGCCGTAGCCCGCCAGGTCCACCTGGATGGGACGCACCACGGGGTTGGCAGTGTCGGCAAAGTCAATGGCCACAGCGCCGCCCACCGAGGAGGCGGTCTGGTCCATCAGGCCGCAGGGCTTGCCGAAGAACACGTTCTCGGCATACTGGCCGATCTGGGCGATGGTGACGGCGTCCAGAGCATCCCCGCACACCAGGTGGTTGAGAATGACCCCGATGGTCACCTCACAGGCGGCGGAGGAGGACAGGCCGGAGCCAGGCAGCACCTTGCTGGTGGCGTAGGCGTCGAAGCCCACAGGGGTGTAGCCCCGCTGAGCGATGCCAGCGGCCACGCCACGCACCAGAGCGGCGGTGCCCTCCTTCTCCTCTTCCACGGGCTCCAGATTGTCCAGGTTCACCTCTACCATGTGCCAGCCCTCAGACATAAACCGGATGGTATTGGTGCCGTTGGGGGCAGCGCACACCAAAAAGTCCAGGTCCACAGCAGCAGCCAGAACCCGGCCCCGCTGATGGTCAGTGTGGTTGCCGCAGATCTCGGTGCGGCCGGGGCCGGTGTACAGCCCTGCGTCCGCCTGGTTTCCAAACAGCTTGATAAATTCTTCTGTGACATGAATGCTGCGCTCACGTCCCTGCTCCAAGGCCTTGCCGCCGTCGTGCAGGTCGTACACACGGGCCAGAGACTCGTCCAGCTGACCCGCCTTCAGCTCCTCCAGGAGCTTGTTGCAATCGTGCATGTCCTCTCACCTCTCCATTTCTTGTTGTTGATAAAAGTATACTTTTATTTTACTAAAAATTCAACCATTTCTTCGAATCAAATTATTCTTTGGAGTCTTGCACAAAATCCCGGGGAGCAGTTGTGCTCTTTCGCTCAATCATCGTGGGGGGCACCACCACTTTCAAGGGCAGGGTGCGCTCCGCCTCCCGGCCGGGCAGGGGTACCCGGGTGCGCAGCAAATCCAGGGCGGTAGCGGCCATCTGCTCCACATGGGCGGAGATGGACGTCAGGGGCGGGTCCAACAGGGCAGACCGGGGGGTGTTATTAAAGGAGACCACCGAAATCTGTTCCGGCACCGAGATGTTCAGCTCCCGCATGGCCCGCACGGCGCCGATGGCCACCTCTTCGTTGGCGGCGATGAAGGCGGTGGGGCGGTCTCCACCCCGGGCCAGGAACTGTTCCACCGCCATGGCGGCCTCGTCGGTCTGCATGGGACAGTCCAGCAGCCACTCTCGGCGCAGCGCGCCCCGGTGCTCCATCTGCTCCACAAACAGCTTGCGTCGAGTCTCCAAAGCCCGCTGACGCAGGTCGTCGTACTTCCACTCGGGGCCGATGAAGCCAATTTTCCGGTGTCCCAGCTTCTCCAGGTGTTCCAAGGCCAGGGAAATGCCCAAGGAGTAGTTGAGAACCACCGAGTCATGCTGGCTCTCCCGGGGAGAGGAGTCCACAAACACCAGGTTGGGACACAGCCCCGCCAGGGACCGGATCTGGTCGGGCTCAAACAGGCCGATGGCCACGATGCCGTCCAGCTTCTCCCCTCCTGTGGGTACCACAAACTCACTGCCCCGGTTTTCCAGGGCCACTGCCGTATATCGCTTGTCCAGGCAGCGCTGGCGCACAAAGCCGCTCAAATACAGGTAATAAGGGTCGTCCAACTGCTGCACCGGGGAGAGCATCTCTGCGATGCCAACCCGCAGCACGCCCTTGGGGGTGCGTCCCCGTCTGCTCTTGGTCTGGGTGTAGTTCAGCCGCCCCGCCTCCTCCAATACCTTCCGGCGTGCCTCGGGGGTGACGGAAAGCTGTGGATCACCGGACAAAATCCGGGATATGGTGGCGGGCGAGTAGCCGGTGCGCTGTGCAATTTCTTTCAGCGTTGCCATGGGCTCCGCCCCCTTTCTATTTCGGTAAAAATTATTTTATCATTGTTCTGCCCAGTTGGCAATGACCTTTTCACAGGAATTCGTGATTTCCTCCTGGTTTTCCAGATTCTCCCCCGGTCGCTTTGTCGGTTTCACACAACAAAGATATTCCCTTTCCCACGGTGTCCCTGAAAATTGTCTGCAAACTGCCGAAAAATGTCCCTGTCACCGGTGGAACATTTATCTCCACTCCGCTATACTATTTTTATCACAAAGACAGGCCCCAACCCCCAGAGGCCCTATTCGGAGGTGTTCTAGTATGACCAACGACGAACTGCTGTTTTTCACTTCCATGCCCCAGATGCTCCCCCTCTACACGGCGCTGCGGGACCAGCTGGACCAGCTCCACCCCGACGTCACCGCCAAGGTGGGGAAAACCCAGATCTCCCTGCGTAACCGATACGTCTTTGCCACCGTGTCCCTGCCCTGGCGCAAGGTCAAGGGGTGGCCGGAGGAGTATCTGCTGCTCTCCTTTGGCCTGTCCTACCGCAAGGAGCACCCCCGCATTGCCCTGGCAGTGGAGCCCTACCCCAACCGCTGGACCCACCACGTGCTCCTCACCTCCCTGGACGACCTGGACGAGACGGTGATGGGGTGGGTGGAGGAGGCCTACCAGTTCTCCATGGAAAAGTAAGCAAAAATCACCTGTCTGGATGGCATCCAGACAGGTGATTCAGACTGTCGAAAAACTTCCAAAACATCCCCGCATCTGGTAAAATGGTATC